>Ga0207420_1000049_pt1 | contig 269757 bp, 222 predicted proteins | sample ThiBio_inoc_biof_FD_183941 | JGI IMG/M metagenome (GOLD analysis project Ga0207420, IMG submission 183941) | Wastewater bioreactor microbial communities from Cape Town, South Africa - Thiocy_inoc_biof (SPAdes) | ecosystem: Engineered > Bioremediation > Thiocyanate > Unclassified | place: South...
GGGCATGAAAAAAGTATATGCACGGGGCATGAAAGCAGCCAATAAACATGTATTGATGGCAGCTTTAGCCTACAACCTGAAAAAACTATTGAAATTTGTGCCTAAAAAAGTCCGGAGCAATGCCCAAGAATTAGAAGTTCCGCAAGGAATATTCGGGTTTATTCAAAACACGCTGCTCCAAATTGAAATAAGTCTTTTTAGCGCCACCCAAAAACACAGCTATTTTTCTCCACTCCTCAACTAAACCTTGCTTAAATCGCTTCTAATAAAGCCGTTTTTTCGGTGTTTTTACTTTTAGTTTGATGAAAGGGGTGGTTGTGCAACGGTTACGGCTGTTAGCAGCTGTGCCAATGCCTTCAACTTTAGGGCGTCACTATGTTGTTCAGGGTGTCACTGTCTTGAAACATGATTATGAGTGGGTAATCTGTCAATTCAGCACAAAGCCCATGCGGAGCATGCGCTTTCTTCCCGCAACCCAATTCTAATATAGAAATAAATACTGGGTTGCGGGATGTAAGCGCATGGCTTTGCCGATTATTGTCAACTGTTGTTACGAAATGTATTGAGATTTTTGTTCCGAACTATCTCACCAAGTTTATATGTTTTGCTAAAATGCCACGATTAAAACTCTGTCCCTTTGTTGCGCCTTGATAAGTTACGGCCACTAACATTCCGTATTGGTTAAACACCGGAGAGCCGCTTCCTCCTCCGGCCGTTTCGGCTGAATACTGCACATAGTTTTTTGCCGGAGCTTGTGTGAAACTGCCCGATGTAGAGGAGCAGTTAATATCGTTGTCTTCGTTTGTCGCCAAAGCATCTCCGTAAGGGTAACCAATTACATAAGCGGGCGTATTTACTTCAATTTTCTGTTCGTTAGTTTCTATCAAGTCTGATTTTATCACTGTTGCATTTGCAGGTAAAGTGCCTGATACAATTTTTATACTCGCCAAATCAATGTTTTCATCTTCGGATATTCTGTGAATAGAACAAACTATTCGGTTTTCGGGCGAAAAGCGGCTGCCATTCGGGTAAATGTAGATGGATTCTAACTCTCCCTTCACTTCTATGTTTAAGTCTCCCCAACCTTTGTCTCGTAACACTTTCTTAATCGTTGGCAAGACTCTTACTTTAAAATAGTCTTTAAGGTTTTCATCAAATTCCCAGGGTTTAATAACGTGATGATTGGTAATCAACATTCCGTTGCTGTCTGCAAAAAATGCTGTTCCCTCTGATGTAAAAGGTGTCAGATTTGCCTTGTCTCTTTCGGGCGATATTTCTCCGTTTTTATACCCGAAATACAAATCATTTGCCACTGTGTGAACTCTGATGTAATAATGCACCTCCACCAGAGCCACAGCGTTTTGATAGCGGTTGTATATTTCAGTTGGTGAAAGCGGACTCTCCGTTTTCTTAAAGTCAATTTTCGAGAGTGCGAAAAGAATTATTCCCACCAAAACCACCACGCCAGCTACTTTCTTCATCCCTGAACCTATAAATGGCTCTTTGGGTGCTGTGGGAGTTTTTTCGATAAAAGTAGATTTTGGCTTTTCGATTTTACTCCAATCCAATTTTTCAACTCCTGCAAAAAGCACTTCAGTTCCGTGATTAATTTCAATAGTCTTATTGTTTATTGGATTTCCACTAACAGTAGTTCCGTTGGCGCTGAAATCTTGGAGCAGAATTTTTCCGCTGTCTCTTACTGTAATCAATGCATGGTCGCGGCTGCAATAGTTCGCGCTCAGCACTATATCTGCTTCCTGATTTCTGCCGATTTTGTAAGTCTTCATCTTTTCAAATATAGAATTTTAGCTAAAGGATTTAGTTTCTGTGTAAATCCTCTTTTAATTTTCGATTCTCAATTCGCAAATTGCCAATTGTTATTTCACAAAATATGAAACTGTGTGCTATTAAATAAAAATTGAAATTATTTTAATTATTGAAAATCAAATGATTATTCATTTTATTCACATTTTGTGAATTGTGAAATAAATTTTACTTTTGTTACATGAGAAAACATGCCGGAATGAAACCTCAGGACATCGCCATCCTGCTCAAACTCGCTTCTTTGAAAGAGCGCGAATGGCTGATGAAAGATGTGGCTGAACAACTGAAAATCAGTTTGGGTGAATTTAGTTATTCAATAAGCCGCTCTGTTTTTGCCGGTTTGATAAGCGAAGATAAAACCATTATCATGAAACCCGCATTGATTGATTTTTTGCAGTATGGTATCCGATATGTATTTCCTGTGCGCCCAGCAGAAATGGTAAAAGGCATCCCAACATCTCACTCAGCTCCGCCATTGAATAAGGAAATACGAAGCACAGAACCTTACGTATGGAAATATGCCAAAGGCAGTGTGCGCGGAAGAGCCATTCAGCCGCTATATGCCGGAGCAATTGAAGCCAGTTTGCACGACCCTGAATTTTATGAACTGCTGGCGCTCACAGATGCGATGCGTGTGGGCAGAGTGCGTGAACAGCAAATGGCTATTGCCGAAATCAAAAAGCGACTGGACGTATGAACAACCGCGAAGAAAATCTAGCAGCCATAGCGCTGATTGCTCATGCCATTGGCGACCTGAACGATGATGCCGTTTTTGTGGGCGGAGCTACTGTTGGGTTATATACCGACTCCGAAAGCGAAGATAGCCGACCTACCAAGGATGTGGATTTTTTTCTGGAAATAACTACTGCTCATGAACTGGAAACTGTGCGCGAAAAACTTACCGAGCGCGGCTTTACACAATCTGCCGAAGACCTTGTGCTCTGCCGCTTCAGATACAGCGATATTAAAGTAGATGTAATGAGTACCAAAGCAGTTGGCTGGGCGCCTGCCAATGTATGGTTTGCCGAAGGCCTGCCCTTTGCATTCAAAGAAAAAGTAAGTAGCAATCTTTATGTTCAGCTATTGCCGCTGCCTTATCTGCTGGCTTCCAAGTTTGCCGCCTTTGCTGACCGTGGGAACGACCCGCGCACCAGCCACGATATGGAAGACATCATATACATATTAGCAGGCAACAACACTTGGGAAAATGAAATTACCGAAGCTCCCGAAAACGTGCGCCAGTATCTGCAACAGCAATTAGCGGCACTTACTCCCGAAACTATGCTGGCTCATCTGGCAGATTCTGAAATTGCGCTCTTGCTGAAGGAGCGGATAGAGAAGTTCTTGCAGTAAATATTTCTTTCAGTTTTTGCTTAACTCACGCCATTGATTGCATCTTGCGAGCAATCATGTTTTATGCTTCAGGCATGTATTAGCTACTGCCGGAGGCAGTTTAAAAATCACTAGCTAGAAGCGAGCGAGGGTGCGGATTTTTAGTTTTTTTTCTGGTTGCTAAATCATTTGATTATATTTATTTTTAGGTAGTGTTTGATTTTTTTTCTGTGTGTTATATAAAATGTTCTTAACTGAACCCGTTAAATCATTATTAATCAAATGAAATTTGTTTTCACTTTGCTACTATATGCAGGTGCTTGGGATAGAGCAACAGATAATTGGAATAAACTAATTAAAGTAGTAGCCTTTAGTTTGCTTTTAGCCCTAATTTACAAACTGTGGACTCTCTGGAAAAAGTACAGAAAGCAATAAATTTATTTACTTCTATGAACAATCTCTCCTCGGGTTGGTCATAACCTATAACTTTGCAAAGTTTGAATCTTTGCCTATATACTCTAACGCCATTGCTTGCATCTTGCGAGCAATAGTGCTTTATGCCTCCGGCATTTATTAGCTGCTGCCGGAGGCAGTTTAGAAGCTCACTCGCTGGAAGCGAGCAAGGGCGGTAAAATGAAATTACCCAAGCACCTGAAAACGTGCGCCAGTATCTGCAACAGCAATTAGCGGCACTTACTCCCGAAACTATGCTGGCTCATCTGGCCGATACAGAAATGTCGCTATTGCTAAAGGAGAGAATCGAAAATTTTCTTCGATAAAAAAACGCCATTGCTTGCATCTTGCGAGTAATCGTATCCTATGCCTCCGGCATGTATTAAAAGCTACCGGAGGCGGTTTAGAAGCTCACTCACTGGAAGAGAGCTAGGGCTGAGATAGAATTATTTCCTGTTTTAAACGTACGCTTGGAACAAATACTATAGAGTCACAAGCGGACGCTTGCGACAGATTCACTTTATGTTTATAATGCTTGGAATAGTGGGGGTAATAAGCTTCTTACTATCAATTGTAATTCTTTGAGTATTTCAATTTGATTTCCAATTACCTTGATGTAATTTCTTTTTACAATATTAAAATCCTCACGGGAGGTAATTATATCTGTTGCATGGTTAAAAACCTCAAGGACTATAGGCTCTTTCCCTATGTAATGAAATGAAAGTTCACCTATATTTCGCACAAAATCAGAAACAAACAAATCTCTATTTATAACTTCTCCTTTCACAACAATGCATGGGTTACGTTGTGTATTTGTTCTCATAATTTCATAAAGCAAAAAATACTTACTTGTTGCCGATTTACTATTCTTAATTTCTTTATAGTAAGAACTCCACAGTAAATTATATTTTTTGTATATCTGTTGGTGGGTGGAGAATTTCTGGGTAAAATCATTCATTATACTTTGAAAGTATGAATGGTAAACGCTAATGAAGCTTGATTTCTTTACAAATTCTTTAAAAGTGTTATGGTTCTTATTTTCGAAGCATTTGTAGTGTCTATTTAAGTCGATGATGTTAATTTTCTGAAAGATAATGTCAGTTAGATTTGAAGATAAAACAAGATTTTCAATTTTATCATTACTAAACTGTAAGCTACTTTTGAAATCATTAAGATTCTTTATAGAATCCTCAAGTGCTTTGTTTAACATCTCTAAATAATCTAGGAAGAAGCCATGAGCTTCTTTTGAGTTATGAATTCTCTGAAGGTAATAAATGATGAATGCTCCAACTACTCCAATAATTGTAAATATGAGCGTTATCCAATCAAAACAATTTGGGTTAGACTCCGCAAATGAACCAAAGTTGAAATTTATTGATAGCAAATATGACATTTATTTTCTCAATGTTTTAAATGACCAAATTATAACCACACTAAAGAATCTTAAAGGATAGAAAATTATTACCAATAAAAATGTCACTATAGATGCAGATATAGATCCTTTATAATCAAGAAAGTTTTTGTAGTTTTTGTAAAGCAACTCATAGTTGTAGAGTTCACTTCCATTTTTGATTAAGTGCCAAAAATTAACATCAGTTCTTTTGCTTAATTTTTGGATCAACAAATTATGTCCCTCGTAACTATCATATCTCTTTTTAAAAACAGAAAAATCTGGCAAGTTAATATTATGAAAGCTTTTAAGCTCACCATAAACCCTTTTCATATATATCTCTCTTTGTTCAGTATTTCTTGATTTTTTTACTAAATAATCAATTGAGCTAGTAATGAAAAATAAAAACCCTGCAATAATCACAAGCAATAAAAATACCATTAACTCCCTCGCTAAAACCTTCTTCCATCTTCCATTCCTCACATCAAAATCAAACAAAGCAGAAATCAGTCCTCTCCATTTTGATTTCTCTTTTTGAGTTTCAGGTACCTTTTTCTTATTACTTAGTATCTGAGTTTTTTCCGTGAAATCATCCCCATTGTTTAGCATCAATTCTTTCAGTGTTTCCGCAGATTGCGGTCTGAGGTATGCCTCACGCATCAGGCAGCGGTTAATTGTGCCTTTTAGTGGTTCAGTGAGGTTCTGAGTTAAATTCGCAAGGTCAGCATTAAGTATATTGTTAATGATTTGCTGGTTGCTTAAGCCTTGAGTTGTTTTCCCGAAAGGATGTTTGCCGCTCAGCGCTTCCAGCAGCATCACGCCCAGGCTCCATAAGTCAGATGCTTTGGTGATGTTGCCCGTGGTAAAATATTCCGGAGCCATATATTCCACCGTGCCTACCAGTTGCGTACTTGCTGCTGTGGCATCTGCCTGCTTCGCTATACCAAAGTCGGTAATCTTGGCGCGCAGTTTATCGCCTTCACTAAACAGTAATATATTGGTGGGTTTCAGATCGCGGTGGATGATGTTCTGGCTGTGGAGGTAAGCCAGCCCGTCTATAATGTCGTTGGCTAAGTCTTCTAACACACTTCTCAGGTTCCCAAAACTTTCATATTCTTTGGGGTTCTTCAAAAGGTCAGCCAGTGTGCCTTTATCGGCATATTCCAGTATGCCCACATGGTTCAGAATAGGTTTGCCGTGTATGTCGGTGCCTCCGGTGTTTACCTCATAAGCCTCTATGTGTTTTACAATGTTTGGGTGGTTGAGTTTCTTAAACCGTCTTATCTCATTAATCAGATTGTGCTTATTATCGGAAGAAGCATGAGCGATTTTAAGCGCCACAAAAATTTGGTCTTCGTTGTCATAGCCTTTATACACATCGCCAAAGCCGCCCTTGCCCAGCAGGTCTTTCTGTTGGTCGTAGGTAAATCGTCTTCTGAAAGATTGTAAGCTTACTTCCATAGCCTAATTTAAAAGTAATTGGTAATTGTTTTTAATGTAGGCATTATAAAACCTACCAAAAGAGTCAGCCGTTTTAAATGCATTCCAAACATGAACAGGCATATTTTTATGAATATAAATGCCATTATCCGTTTCAATTATGAAATATCCCTCATTTCCCGAACAGCTATAAAATCTTGCTCCACGAATCCAACTGCTTCGGGTGGTATTTACATCATCTGAATATTTAAAATCACTTTTTTCAATAACACTGATTGCTTCATGGTAGCTACTGAAGTTTTCCGGAATATGTCCACAGCTAATTCTATCAGCATTTTCGGGGTTACTTCCGCCAGAGTTACAAGCAGCAAGAAATAAAAAGAAAATTATATGCAGGTGTTTAATCATCGTTTATGCTTCTATGATTTGAAAAGTAAAATTATCTCTTGTTCTTCCCTCGCAGAGCGAAAAGATTTTTTGTGCTTTATCCTCTAATGTATTCTGAGCGCTGAGTTCACTACAAAGCAGTTCATCGGTAATATTTTCAATCACACCATCGGTACACAGAAAAAAGTAATCGCCTTGTGTTATTTCATTTTTCCCTATTCCATGAAAAGAAAATTCGTGTTGTCCGTTTGCGCTTAATGATTTAGTGATGAAGTTGCGGACGTTTTTCAGTTGAGTTTCGTCAGTGTTGCCTTGTTTGCGTAAATCATTCACCAGCGAATGGTCTTCGGTCATAAAAAGGATGTTGCCGTTTCGGATGTGATACAGTCTGCTGTCGCCCAGCCAAGCGATGATAGCACCGTCCTTGTCAAAAGCAATGAGTACAACTGTAGTTGCCGTGCCTTTCATTTCAGGATGTTGCAGTTCCATTTCCTGAAACTTGTTTACTGTGAATTGCAGCGCATTGTTCAGGAAATCGCAGTCGTAAATGTCGGAAGGATTTTGTTTGAAGTACTCAGCGAATGAGTTACAGGCAAGTTTAGAAGCCACATCGCCATAAGCCACACCACCCACACCATCGCAAACGATGTAGAGGTTGTCACCCACAAAGTAAGCATCTTGATTGGTAGGGCGGGAGCCTTTGTCAGTAATAGCGATATGCTTCATATCGTGAATGTAAAAAAATGGCGTTTAAATTTTGAATGTATACTAATTGTTTGCGGGTTGGCGCAAAAAGAAAGTGATGATTCCATAATTCAAAAAATAGACAAACATCATCTCTTTCTTTTTGCTGAAGAATGGCAAACGGGCTTCGCCCTCGTCTTCTGTATTTTTGACCACCCTACCCAACCTTTTCAGAAATTTTTTGAAGGCATTGCTGCTAACGTGATAGCAGCTTTGCGTTCGTGCTGCAAATAGAGAACCGAACGCTTAACATTTAATCTAAAGTTGAAATGAGTATAAAAGATGGGAATAGCACTCCCGTGCAGCATGACGCAAAACTGCCTGTTAGCCGCAGTTTATTATCATACGAGGAAGCAACCGCACTTTGTTTAAAAACCAAGTGGAAAGTTACACCCTGCAATTCAGGTGAACAATGTTGGTGTAGGTTAATTGTACCTGAAACAGAAATTGAGGATAAAGATGGCAATGAAATTTATATTGCAGGAAGCGGTTGCGTTCCAAAGGTTTATGCTGAACATATAGTTAAGTTGCATAACGAGTCGCTAAATTGTGGCTAACGTTTTGCGGCTTGGCGTAGTGGCGGATTTATAGCACAAAAGTTCAATCGAAGAACTGCACTTGAACCTACCACAAAACTGTCATACGAAGCACTGAACCCGCCATTACGCCAAACCGCTGTGCCTGTTGCACGACTCAAAAGTAAAATAAAAATTAGAATACAAAAAAATGTCATAACTATTTGATTGTAAGTTAATTATGTATATTTTTGCACCATGCAAGGACATAAAAAATTCAATCCGCAACTCTTTTACGAACTCAGCTTAGACGGCTTGGTTCCTCAAGACAATTTCTACCGCAAAGTAAATCGCGAATTAGAGTTTGGATTTTTATATTCCGAAACCAAAAAATACTATGGTACAGAAGGTCAGCAGAGCATTGATCCCGTTGTGTTCTTTAAGATATTATTAGTTGGCTATTTGAACAATATCAACAGCGACAGAGCATTACTGCGCTATTGCAGCAACTGCTTGGATGTGCGTTTGTTTCTGGGTTACGACTTGAATGAAGAGTTGCCTTGGCATTCCACCATATCAAGAACAAGACAGCTATTAAACATGTATTGATGGCAGCTTTAGCCTACAACCTGAAAAAACTATTGAAATTTGTGCCTAAAAAAGTCCGGAGCAATGCCCAAAAATTAGAAGTTCCACAAGGAATATTCGGGTTTATTCAAAACACGCTGCTCCAAATTGAAAAAGGTCTTTTTAGCGCCACTCAAAAACACAGCTATTTTTCTCTGCTCCTCAACTAAACCTTGCTTAAATCGCTTCTAATAAAGCCGTTTTTTTCGGTGTTTTTGATACTGGTTTGCTTAATGAGGTGGTTGTGCAACGGTTACGGCTGTTATACATATTTTAGAAGGCATCTTCCTAAAATCAAATCTCAAAGCCCATAAAATCTAAATTTCTAAGCCTCACTTTAGAAAAACCGTATCGAATATTTATGTTTGCTAAATCATTATCGGCTGTAAGTAATTTTGCGTTTATCGCTGTTACACAAACGGTAAATTTTAGAAGCCACATAAGCGGTTTCACTTTTTTAAATTATGCAACTGCTGTATCCGGCATTCTTGTGGGCGTTTTTACTATTGGCAATTCCAATAATTATACATCTATTTCGCTTTAGAAGATACAAAACTGTTTTCTTTAGCAATGTACGTTTTTTAAAAGCCGTTCAGCAAGAAAGCACTTCCAGAAACAGACTAAAACACTTATTGGTACTGGCTTGTCGCTTGCTGGCACTTAGCGCACTTATTCTTGCTTTTGCACAACCTTTTTTAGCAGGAAACCAACAGCAAGTTGCCGGAAGCAAAAATTACATCAGCGTTTTTATTGATAATTCTTTCACTATGAATAGGCTTAGCAATAACTTTTCACTCTTAGATAAAGCCAAACAAACTGCTACCGAATTGGTGAAAAGTTTTGATGAGCAAGATCGCTTTCAATTGCTCACAAATAATTTTGGAGGAAACGAGAATAGGCTTTTAAACAAAGATGAAATGCTTGCTGCCATTGATGAAGTTGCCTTTTCTTCTGCCACAAAAAATTTAGAAACCATTGCAAAGCGGCAAAATGAAGTGCTTTCTATGGAAGGCAGCAACGAAAAAACAGCATTTGTGCTTTCAGATTTTCAAAGCACCATGGTGAATAAATATACTTTTCAAGATTCCTCTTTTAACTTGAATTTAATTCCGTTTGAAACTGCAACTTTAGAAAATATAGGTATTGACACTTGTTTCTTTGCAGAGCCTTTTCAAATAGTAGGAAAAACTGTTACGCTATTTGTGAAAGTGAAAAATTACGGAAGTGAAGATGCAGCAAATATTCCGCTTTCGTTTACCTTAAACGGGCAAACAAAATCAAGTTTAGAAATAAATATTGCTGCCGGAAGTTCTGCAATAGATACTTTAGTTTTTATACCTGAAAAAGCAGGATGGAACGAAGCCAACATTTCAATTACAGATGAGCCTGTAACTTTCGACAACAATTTTTATTTGAGTTTTAATGCCGATGCAAAATTGAATGTTTTAAGCATCAGCGAGGGCAGCAACAAGTTTATCCACGCGGTGTTTGGCAAAAACGAACAATTTGCTTTAGAAGAGTCTTCACCCAATATTTCTATACAAGATGCAAGCCGATATTCGTTAGTAGTAGTAAGCAATTTAAAAAACATTTCGAGCGAACTTTCTGCATGGCTGAGCAACTATATTTCGAGTGGCGGCTCGGTGATAGTTTTTCCTGCGTTTGATGCAGATAAAAATAGCTACAATAAATTTTTACTAAGCAACAACGCATTGCAAATTGATGGCTTTTCCGAAGAGCAAACTCAAGTTTCTAACATCAACTTGGCACAAAATATTTTTAGAGATGTGTTTGAGAAAACGCCTGAAAATATGCGCTTTCCGCAAGTAAATAAATATGCGATTTTTAGCCATGCACTTGCTGCCAACAAAGAAGACATTTTAAAAACAAAAGAAGATAACTTGCTCATGGCGCGCTTTACAAACGGAGCCGGGAACTTATATGTGAGCGCAGTTTCGGCTGATGCACAAAACAGCGAATTGCCCAGCAGCGCAATTTTTGCACCAATGCTTTTTAAAATGGCAGTGCTGAGCAATGCCACTTCTGCAATGGAATTTACCATTGGCAGTAATGCCGCATTTAGCGTTGCCACCACCAACACTAAAGAAACTTTCTATCGTTTAAAAAACCAACAAACAGAATTTATTCCGCAGCAGTTTTTAACTAATAATTCCACTTCAATTATTCCGGGCGAAAGCCTAAAAACAGCAGGATTTTACAATGTAGTTTTACCCGGAAGCGATAGTGCAACAGCCATTTTAGCAGCAAACTACAATCGTGCAGAAAGCGATATGAAATTTTTATCTGCATCGGATTTAAAAACCCAATTTGAAAACAATGCAAATGTGCATGTGCTTTCAGGCTCATTTTTAGCATCAGGAAAAAATATTGCAGAAGCAGTTCATTCCAAACCTTTATGGAAATATTTTTTAGCGGCTGCACTCGCGTTTTTACTATTAGAAACACTTCTATTACGCTTTTGGGAAACAGACCAATTTGCTAAAGCCGCTTAAACCTTTATTTTTGATTAATTGATATAATATAAAGCCAGTGAGTAACGCAACCAAAGTAGGAATATTCAGTATTATTACCGTTATCATTTTTATCCTCGGATTTTATTTTTTGAAAGGTATAAACTTGTTTATTGCCAAGAATAAATACTATGCCGTTTACGATAAAGTTGATGGATTATACAAATCAAACCAAGTAGTGGTAAATGGGTTTAAAATCGGTATGGTTTCTGATATGAAATACAACCCTGCCAACGGAAAAATAACAGTAGAGTTTACAGTTGATGACGACATTCCTTTGCCGGAAGATTCACGCGCCACCATACTTTCTACCGATTTTTTAGGTGGCAAAGTTTTAAATGTAGAGCTTGGGCACAGCACAAAAATTTTAGACAATTTAGATACGGTTCAATCAGCATTTCAAAGTGATTTATTAGGTGGAATTTCTGAAAAACTAAATCCTGTGATGGGAAAAGTTGGAACTGTTTTATCTGAATTAGAAGTTACACTCAAGGAAATAAATTCTCTCTTCAAATCCGGGCAAGATGCAAGCATTCGCGATGCCGTAGCCAACTTAAACAAATCGCTTGCGCACATCGAAAAAATTACCAAAGAGTTTGAAACGCTTGCTGAAAACGGAACTATCCAAAATTCATTAAAGAATATTGAAGGCATCACCGGAAATTTGAACAAAAGCAATACCGATATTTCAAACATGCTTAAAAACCTTTCTAACATCACCGATTCTGTAGCTGCGGCTGATTTAAAAGGAACGATAGAAAATGCAAAAGGTGCAATTGCTCAACTACAAGGTATTTTGAATGAAGTAAACAGCGGAAAAGGCACCATCGGCAAACTTGTGAAAGATGAAAAACTTTATGCCGATTTAGACTCTACAGTTAATAGTTTAGATGTGTTACTTAAAGATGTGAAAGCAAATCCATATCGCTACGTAAACATTTCAGTTTTTGGCGGCAAAAAACGCGATGATGCTTATTTAAAAAAGCAAGCAAAACAACAAGCCAAAGAAGCGGCTAAAACCAAATAGCAATTAGTTTCCTTCTATGATATTTATTACCGGAGCTACCGGCTTATTGGGTTCGCACTTAGCAAAAAACTTAATAGCAAAAGGAGAGCAGGTTACTGCGCTTAAACGCAGCACTTCAAACTTAGCGCTACTCGGTGAATATGCTAATAAAATAACTTGGATAGAAGGCGACCTAAGCAATATAGATGCACTAAACGAAGCCACTAAAAATGCCGAAAAAGTTTTTCACTGTGCCGCGCTAATTTCTTTCTTAAAAAAAGACAGAACCGCACTTTATAAAACTAATGTAGAAGGCACTGCAAACGTGATGAATGCTGCTTTGGCAAATGGAGTAAAGAAACTTGTACATGTAAGTTCTGTTGCGGCTTTTGGCTTTTCAAAAAAAGGAGAAACCATTAGCGAAAAAACCGTTTACGATGAAGAAAAAGGTTTAGCTTATTATTTTAAAAGTAAACACTTTGGCGAGCGCGAAGCTTGGCGAGCGCAAGCAGAAGGATTAAACGTGGTGATAGCCAATCCTTCAACCATTTTAGGTGGTGGCTGGTGGAATGTAGAACCAAATAGTTTGTTCTTCCAAGTAAAGAAAAAAATGCCCTTTTATACGCAAGGTTCAAATGGTTTTGTAGATGTGCGCGATGTAGCAAAAGCCTTAGAAATTTTAATGGAAAAAGCAGAAAGCGGTTCGCAATACATTATTAGTGCCGAAAACCATTCATTTAAAAATTTACTATCGCTTATTGCTGAAACATTGCAAGTGCCAACGCCTTCAATTGGACTAAATTATCCTTTGGCAAAAGCTGCAATTTTATATTCAAGTTTGAGCTCGCTCTTATTCAACAAAAAACCATTGCTCACCAACGATAAATATTTAATTGCCAATAGCAATTTTAAATACAACAACCAACGCTTTGTTCAAGACTTTTCTTTTCAATATATACCAACAAAAGAAACCATAAAAAGCACTTGTGTGCTACTGAATAACAGCCTTCAAAAAGGAGAAAAATTCGGTATTTTATAGCACTACTTTGTAAATTTTTTTATTGCATCTGCAATGGTTTTTATTTCTTGTTCCATTTGCTTTACTGCTTGCATTAAATGCAGCTTAAAATCTTGTTGTTGTTCTTTGCTGTTATTTTCCTTTGCTAAAAGTATTGCAAATCCTGATATACTGCGCAGTGGCTCGCGCAAGTGATGGTATGTTTTCGTAAAGAGCTTGGTTAAATTTGCATTGTTCTGTTCTAATGAATTATTGATGCGCTCTATTTCTTCAATATCTCTATTCAAATTTTGCAAGCTCAAATAAGTTAATACTAAATTCAGTAGCAGCAACAACACTACTGATACGCTTATTATGCTTAACCTTTTATACTCCTGACTATTTTTCTCTCTAATATCATTTAGCAAAGAGAACGTAATATTTGTATTGTTTAATTGAATACTATCCATCAATACTTTGCCATGCCCACTTGCAACAGCAGCTACCGCCAATCCATTATTGTTAGATTCTATCAAATAAATCACATTATCCATAAACGCTGCTTTTTTAGCGTAAAACGAATCCACTCTACTTATCTCGTCAGACACAATTTCACTTTCACTCTGTGTAATTTCTATTTTTGAAAATTCGTTCTTAGCCATCATGTAAGCATCAAAAAATAGCTGATTCTTTGTGAGTACATATCCTCTAAAAGAACTTTCGGCATCCAACGCTAACTCTACTCGCTTATTTAGCTTTTTAATAGTTTGCTCTGTGTTGCCGATTTCTTCTGAATTGCTTCTAACCTGAGTTAAAAAGAAAATAGTTCCCACTGAAAGCAGAAAAAGCAACACCGGGTTGATATACAATATAACTATTCTCTTGTTAATGTTCATAGCTATCTAATTGTTTACACGTTTCAACCACTTTGGCAAAATAAACACACCGGCTAAAATATAATTATAGTAACTAAACAAACGCCAAACTGTTGCAACCGCAGCCGAAAGCCCACCCGGAATAAACTCACAGTTTAATGCTATAAAACTCAACTCTGCCAAGCCGCTTGCTCCTGGTGTAGAAGGCAACAACAAGAATGTCCACAAAACATATTGCCGCGAAAAAATATCGAACTGATTTAAGTTTACATCTGTGAATGCTAAAAATAAAGCATTTGCTAAAGCATGTCTACTTATCCAAGCAATTATGGTTACCAGTGAAATTTTTACCCAAAATCCCACACTCTCTTTTTTAAAATGGTTGGCAGTAATTTCAAGTTCGTTGCCTAAACTTTCCAAATTAGTTTCAAAGCGTTTTAAAAACCTTATTTTCCCTAAACGGTGAATTACATTTTTCAGCTTTTCGGGTTTTGCTAATAAGCCGATGATTAAGAAAACGCTGATTACAATTTGTGCAGCATACACAATCCATGCCGCTTTTGAAAGTGAGCGTAAACCTTGCAACACAAAACGTCCGTCTAAATCGGCACAATGCGAAGAAACATCAAACATTGCCATTCCGTTTATTACAAACAGCAGCGTGAACACCACTACAAACGCCAGATTATCTAAAATTACTGTGAGCATAATTGTGGCAATGGTTTGCCCGTAGCTTATACCTTCTTTGCGCAAAATAAAAAGTGCTAATGCAATGCCACCAACAGCTCCGGGCGTTACCGCACTGCCAAACTCCCACAATAAAATTACTTGCAAACTAACCCACCAGCTCATTTTGCTGCCGGTTACTTTCTTTATGCGATACATATAAGCTAAATCGCGCAACGAAACGGTGATAAGTGCAAAAAATAATCCCACCAACAACTGTTGTGACAATTCTATTTTTTCAAGTGTTTTAAAACTAAAATTACTTGCAATTAAATAAACAGAAACACTAAGGCTCAACAATACGGGAAGCCAAATTGCTCTTAAATTCAATGGTAGTTTTTCAGTATTTGGCTGTTGGTTCTGCATGAAGTTAGCGCGTGTAAATTAAGTCTAGTAGTTTAGAAGTTAAAATTACACACGTAAAAAAAAGTAAACTGAAACATTGTTTATAGATTTCTTCTATAAGATAGCTCTTTTTGTCTTATCTCAACGCTTTAAATAATACAATATCTTCAAATTTTATATCATCAAAAAAAAAGTATTTTTACCGCATGAAAATCTTTTACTTATTTTTCGCAGCATTACTTTTAGGCGCTTCTTCATGCAATAAATGTTACCGTTGTGATTTAAGCACAACAACCGTAACCGATGTTAAAGAAATCTGTCGCAATAATTTTGAAGGCGATAAAGTAACGTTTCAAAAAACGATAGATGCTTACATTGCTGCCGGCTACAAGTGCAATGCCAAATAAGCCTAATCGCTGCAAATAGCTTAGTATTTACACAAAAAGTGTAAACTTTTCGTTTTATTACTTTTTGCCACTTTGTGAATTTCATCAATAGCTGCAACACTTAGCAGAATTGAATATTTCTCGTATCCTGTAACCGTGCCACCTAATTTCACAATAAAATTTATCTTCGCGCTCCCGTTTTTTGGGAAAAAGTACAGAACAAAACGTTTGCAATACTAAAATGGATAATCGCAATACGCTTATTGGAACGATTTTAATCGGATTGTTATTGGTAGTTTTTTTTACCTATACCAGTAAAAAACAAGAAGAACAAAAACAACTTCAAGCCAAGCAAAAAACCGAGCAACTAAAGTCGGAAACACAGCTTAAACAAGCCAACCCAAGCGAGCAAGCACTCTCTGCTTCAAACGAGCAGCCTGTTGAAGAGCTAACCGATTCTGCGGCAATTGCACAAAAAGAAAGCAACTTTGGTGCATTTGCATCTGTAGCAACCGGAGAGTCGAAAAAAATTGTGGTTGAAAGTGATGTTCAAAAAGTAACCTTTAATACCAAAGGTGGCTTTATCGAAAGTATTCAACTTAAAAAATACAAAACTTGGGACGGCAAACCGCTTGTTTTATTTAATTCAAGCAACACAAGTTTTGCTTACCAATTTGTGGGTGCAAACAACCAGATTGTGAGCACTGCCGATTTATATTTTGAACCGGTTGGCGAGCCATTTACAATTAGCGAAAAAGAAACCAAAACCTTTGCCCTAAGAGCAAAAGCAGGAAATGGTTACATAGAGCAACAATACACTTTTAAAGGTGGAGATTATTTAATTGATTACAACTTAGCTTTTAAAGATTTGCAAGGTGCAGTAGCTGCTAACAATACTTTTATTAGTGGAAATTGGAGTAGCACATTGCCTGTTTTGGAAAAAGATTTAACGACCGAAAGACGTTATTCTGCACTCTATTTTCGCCATAAAGACAGCGATGTAGATCATTTGAGTGAAGACAAAAACGATGAGCAAAACATTAGCACACCAATGCAATGGATTTCGTTTAAGCAACAGTTTTTTAATACTACGCTTATTAGCCGCAAAGGCGATATTAAAAGCGCTTCACTTAAATCTGTTCAAGTAAATGAAGACAAAGGTTATGTAAAAAAATACAATGCCAATTTCACTATTCCATACAATAGTTCAGGTGATGTAAAATATGCTTTCAGCATTTATGCCGGACCAAATTATTACAAAACACTTTCTGATATTGGACTTGACTTTAAAGACATTTTAAAGCTGGCTCCGGATTTCTTCCTGTTTTCTTGGATGAAATATATTACTCGAGCTATTATTTGGGTTTTCAGCTTGTTTAATTCTACACATCTTAACTATGGTATCATTATTTTAATAATGACCATTGCCGTGAAAATAATTCTGCATCCACTCACCTATAAATCATACAAGAGTGCAGCTTCCATGAAATTGCTTCAACCGGAATTAACCGAGCTGCGCGAAAAATACAAAGACGACCAAACTCGCTTGGGTCAAGAGCAAATGAAGCTATACAGCAAAGCCGGAGTGAGTCCGTTTGGCGGTTGCCTGCCTATGCTTTTGCAAATGCCCATTTTAATGTCGATGTACTACTTTTTCCCTGCCTCAATTGAGTTGCGGCAGCAGCCATTTTTATGGGCTACCGATTTAAGTAGTTACGATGCCATTGTAACCTTTAGCAGCGCATTGCCGCTTATCGGGCAGCACATCAGTTTGTTCACCATTTTAATGACCATTACTTCAATATTCCAAGCGGTAATGAATAAAAACATTAACCAAATGGGGCAGCAACAAGCCGGAATGCAATATCTTCCGTACATTATGCCGGTTTTCTTAATGTTTTTATTCAATAGTTTCCCTGCGGCATTAACTTATTATTACTTGCTACAAAACGTAATTGGAATGGCGCAGCAGTGGATTATTCAAAAATTCTTTATTGATGAAAAGAAACTGCACAAGCAAATTGAGGAAAATAAAAAGAATCCCAAACCGAAATCTTCTTGGCAACAAAAATTAGAAGAAATGCAACGCCAAACTGCTCAAAAGCAACAACAGCGAAAAAAATAAATTGTATTTACTGAATATAAATTCGGATTAAAATTTCTTTTTTCAGATTAAACTTGCTGAAACAATAAATATCAGCAAAAGCTAAGCTTTCAATAAAAATAGAAACAAATGAAAAGGATAATTTTACTCGCAGTTATTGTTTTGGTAGGTTTCCAAAATTGCAAAACAGCAACCAAAACTAATCAAGAAGAAAAGCCTGTTTTTTCACTGTTCAGAACCGTATGTTTTGGCACTTGCCCTTCGTATTCTTTAGAAGTTTACAACAATCACAAAGTTGTGTTTGAAGGTTTGCATTTTGTAGAGCCAATGGGCAAACATACCTTTTCAATTTCTGCCTCAGAATTTAAAGCCTTAAAAGAAAAATTTAATGAACTTTCTATAGCAAAGCTTGATAGTTTTTATCCAAAAGACGGCTTAATTCCACAAGATATTCCTTCGGTAATTATTACTTCAAACATAAACGGAGTAGCAAAGAAAACCGAAGTAAAAGGTAGTGGCGCTCCAGCAGCCCTTCGTGAATGGATAGAAACACTTGAAACGTTAAAAACATCAGTTTTAAGTAAAAATAGCATATCTCCCGAAAAATAGTTTCAGCGAATTGGCAAAAATACTATTTTCGTATCCTCGATTTTTTTTTAAACAAACTTCTCTACTAAAAATGAAGAAACTTTTACTGCCATTGGCACTTATAGTTGCGGCAACTTCTGTTGATGCGCAAAGTTTAAGAGCAATTAAACAGGATGTAAGTGTTATGCAAAAAATTTACTCTCGCGATGGAGTACCTTTTAACACAAACACACCACGCCTCCTAGCACCTTTAGCTCCTAAACAAAACAAAGCAATACGATCTGTAAACGCAGTTCAAATTGGTGTAGCCGGCAATCTGTATACCGTGTTAAATGATGGAACCAAATCGCTTTATGCAGACGACTCTGTTGGTACAGTTACTTTTATTCACCGTGGCCCGGGAGATACAGGTCCTAAAAACAAAGGACAGTTTGTATATGATATTTCAAAGGATAACGGTGCAACTTGGACAACAAACGTAGGTCCGCTAAACCCTTCAGGAATTTATACCGGAACACCATCTGCTCGTTTTCCGCAAGCAGCAATTTTCCGCCCAAATAATACAACAAATGCCGATAGCGCATATATAGTATATTCCGGTGCTTGGTTAGATTATACTAGTAGCGGAGGTGGCAACGACCAGTGGGAAGGGGATTTTCGTGGTGTTGGTCGTTTAGATGGCAATGCAAGCACCTATACTGAATCTGCAGATTTAGTAAACGGAGGTTATGTTGGAGTAGCTGAAGGTTTTAAAACTAGCGGCAATGGCGTGTTTTGGAATTTGAACGTAAACTACAGAGAAGAAACAGACATTAACACCGGAGGTATTATTTACTACCGCGACTCTTTAATAATTACGAAAGGCGTTTGGAATACAACAACAAAAACAGTTGATTGGACAGAAACGCAGTTTGCACACCACGCTTTAGTAGCTGATGTTGATGGCTCAGGAAGTTCTTATACACTACTTAATGATTTTGATATTGCTTTTGCTCCAGACGGACAAACCGGATGGTTGGCACTAAAAGGCGATTTTTTAGATGACGGAAAATATACTTACGATCCCGTTTTCTACAAAACTACCGATGGTGGAAATACTTGGGGTTCTCCTATTTATGTAAACCTTACTTCTCTACAGCAAATCTATTTTGACTTAAATCCAGATTTATCTAAAGTTGCAACAACTATAAATGCCTCAGATTTAAGCGTTGATGCATTCGGAAATCCTCACTACGCCATTTTAGCTTTAAGTGCTGCAGTTACCGACCAAGCAGGAGATACAGTTAAATACAACTACTATCCAAATGCAGGCATCGGTTTATACGATGTAACTTTTGATCCAAGTGCGGGTAATGGTTGCGAATGGAAAGCCGTATTCTTAGAGCAAGTAATTTCAGGAAATCCTGGCTCTCGCTTTACAGAAGACCAAAGCGGTGCTGCAATTCCTTTGGAGAGCCGTGTTAATATTTCGCGCTCAAGAGATGGTAAAAAATTATTCTTTACTTGGTTAGATACTGATTTTATACAAGGTGTAAACCCAGATCCGGCTGATAATTTCTACAAAAACATATCTCCAAACTTATTTGGAAAAGGATTTGATGTTCAAAGCCAAAAATTAACTATTACTAAAAACTTTACTGCAAATGATGCACAGTTTGGTGGAGACGGAATAGGAAGCTTTGGAGGAGCAATGTTTCCAATGGTTTCTCCTACAACTATTCTAAGCGGAACAACCAATAAAATTCCAGTTGTTTTAGCTGAAGTAGATTTTGCTCAATCAAATTTCAATAGCAAATACGGCACTAATCCTGCTCGTTTCTATTACATTAACGATTTGCAATTTACCGATGCTGAATTTACCGAAGTGTTGGGAGATAGCCTTCCTCCAATTATTACATTAAATGGCAACGATACCATTGTTGTGTTGTTGGGTGGAACTTACACCGAACAAGGTGCTACAGCACTTGATTGCAAAGACGGAACTATCACTCCTGTAGTATCTGGAAATGTAGATCCAAACACTGCAGGAAATTATGAAGTTACTTACATTGCAGTTGATAACGCTGGCAATGCCGATACTGCTACAAGAATCGTTTTAGTTGGTCGCGACCCAATTGCAAACTTTAATAAGAAAACAGAAGTGCAAGTTGGAAACGGTAAGCGTTTAACTTTAGAAGATAAATCTACCTTCTCTCCTACTTCTTGGTCTTGGAGCTTTGGCGCTGGTGCTTCACCTGCCATTTCTTACGCTAAAAATCCAGTTGTTACTTACACTACAGGCGGTCAAAAGTGTATCAAATTAACCGTTACTAACTCTTTCGGTTCTGATGACACAACTATTTGCTACGAAGTAACTGTAGGAATTAACGAAGTTATTTTTAACCAATCGCTTAGTGTTTATCCAAACCCTTCAAACGGACAAGTATTTGTGAGTGTTGCTGGTTTAGATAATGAAAAAGCAACTGTTACTGTAATGAATACTTTAGGCGATGTAGTTCTTCCTGCAATTACTCGCGTAATCAACGGAAGCGAAACTATTGTAATTGACGGTTCTAAATTAGCTGCCGGAAGCTACTTAGTAAAAATACAAGCTGCAACAGCAACTGCTGTAAGACAAATTTCTATAGTGAAATAATTTAGCACTATAAATATTTTAGAAGCCGGTTCTTTTTGGAGCCGGCTTTTTTATTTCTATAGATTTGCCATCACAAGAACTTTTTGTTATTCCAATGTTTTATTTTGGAAAATCACAATGCTTTATTATCTTCGCACTCCCAAATTTTAATTGTATGAAAGAAGGAATCCATCCTACAGGTTACAGAACAGTAGTTTTCAAAGATATCTCAGTTGATAAAGCATGGGTTGGAAAAAGCTGTGCAAATTCTAAAGAAACTATCTCTTGGAAAGATGGCAACAGCTATCCTCTAATTAAATTAGAGATTTCTAGCGAAAGCCACCCATTCTACACAGGTAAAATGAAATTTGTAGATACCGCTGGTAGAATTGACCGCTTTAAAAAGAAATACGGAAAATAATTTTAATAAAAATATTTTTGGTGAAGGCAGAGTTATTTTAATAGCTCTGCTTTTTGTTTTTATGCCTATCTACAACCCTCAACTATAAATATTCATAAAACTTTACTATCCGTTTCTAAATAATTGCATCGAACTAAGTGATAAAAGTACATTTGTTTTTTACGTTTTAATATAGAAATAGAATGAATAAAAAATTGCGCTTACCATTATTTGGAATGCCTTTGTTAATTACAATTCTTTTTGCTGTGGCATCTTGCACAAAAGAAAATAAAGCCCCGGTGATAACCTTTGAAGAGCCGGAAGCCGGCACTATTACCACAATTCCTAACGAAACACATATTGAAGGCTCTGTTACAGATGATGACGGACTGAAAGATATTAGAGTTTATGTCTTTAATACCGCTATGGATACTTTAATGAATGAATACTTAGATGCTGCCGGAGCAAAAGAAAAAAGATTTCATTACCATTATATGGCAACAATTGCAGGCAGTTACACAGCAACTGTTGCAGCAACTGATTTAAAAGGAGTCTCTGCTACTAAATCAGTAAAGTTTACAGTAGCAAACTAAGAAACTACAAGGCTTCAGGTCGCCTATAAAAAAGCTCATCACTATATTTAGAAGATTGCATTGCTTTAATTACTGATGGCAAAGGGGCAATAAAAACATTCGGATAATCAATTTCGCCAAGTGTTTTCCGAATTGGATATGCTAATTTTTCTGTTGTAATAGAAAACTCAGAATCTATTCCCTGCTTGTTCCCGCGTGGATCTAAGCGAAACCAGCCCGTTTCCGGTAAGTAAACTGCATTCAATCCATGTAGGGCATAACCGGAATCAACCGTTCCTTTTCTCAAAACTCTTTGGTAGCAAAATCCGGTCGGAATATCCATTCCCCTTAGTAGCGAAGCCAATAAATGCGCCTTGGCAAAACATATTCCTTCCTTCTCTTTTAAGGCTTGTTCTGCACTAATTGTAACAACTTTATTCTTAGTATCAAATGAATGCTTTACTTCATCTCTCGCAATTTCAAAAGCCAGTTTTGCTTGTTCTTTTTTATTGAATGTTTGCGACTTTATCCAGTTAATTTTTGCTTTTACCAAAGGTGTGCCAAATTGAATAATAGGAGGAATCTCGGTGAGATAATCATCTATATTATTTGATTCTAAAATGAGTTTCATAAGAGAATATTTAAAATAAAAAGCCACGAAAAAATTCGTGGCTTGTAACTATTTTTACTTTTTAAGATAGTCTCTTAAAACATATTGTAGAATACCTCCGTTTTTGTAGTAATCAACTTCTATTTCAGAGTCTAATCTTGCTTTGGTTTCAAACTCAATAGTTGTACCGTCTTCTTTTTTAGCTGTTACTTTTAATTTTTTACCCGGTGTTAGCTTATCTGAAAGTCCATTTATGGTGTAAATTTCATTCCCTTTTAAACCAAGCGACTCAGCATTTTGACCTTCGGTGAAAACTAAAGGCAGCACACCCATTTGCACCAAATTGCTTCTGTGTATTCTTTCAAAACTTTCGGCAATTACAGCTTTTATACCAAGCAATGTTGTGCCTTTTGCTGCCCAATCTCTCGAAGAGCCGCTACCGTATTCTTTACCTGCCAATACAACTAAAGGAGTATTGGTTTCTGCATATTTCATGGCAACATCATAAACCGTATTTGTTTCTTTAGTTGGAAAATGATAGGAGAATCCGCCTACTTTATCAGTAATTTTATTTTTAATACGAACATTGGCAAAAGTTCCACGCATCATTACTTCGTGATTTCCTCTGCGCGAGCCATAAGAGTTAAATTCCGGTCTTTCAATTCCTTTACTCAATAAATATTTTCCTGCGGCAGATTGTTCGCCAAAAGAACCTGCAGGCGAAATATGGTCGGTAGTAACCGAATCGCCTAAATATAAAAGTACTCTTGCGTTTTCAATATCTTTTGGTTCATCAGGAGTTTGTTTCAAATCTTGGAAAAACGGAACTTCTTGAATGTAGGTTGAATTAGTGTCAAAGGTATAATCTGCTCCGGTAGGCGCTTCTAAGGTTTTCCATGCTTCATCGCCATCAAAAATTACACTATACACATTTTTAAAATCTTCGGTGGTTAAACATCCTCTTATCACATCGTTAATTTCTTCTTGAGTTGGCCAAATATCTTTTAAATAAACCGGTTTACCGTTCGGGTCATAATCAATTGGGGCGTTCATTAAATCTATATCTACACGACCCGCCAAAGCAAAAGCCACAACCAACATTGGCGACATTAAAAAGTTCATTTTCACCTGTGGGTGAACACGCGCTTCAAAGTTTCTATTGCCCGAAAGCACCGAAGCAACAATCAGTTCATTTTTATCTACTGCTTCTGCAATATGTGGCGGAAGAGGTCCGCTGTTTCCAATACAAGAAGTGCAGCCATAACCTACTGTGTGAAACCGTAATGCTTCTAAATCTTCAGAAAGCCCCGAGCGTTTTAAATAATTTGTAACCACTTTTGAACCGGGAGCCAAACTTGTTTTCACCCACGATTTTGTACGCAAGCCCTTTTCAACGGCTTTTCGAGCCACTAAACCTGCGCCAACCATCACCGATGGGTTTGAAGTGTTTGTGCAGCTTGTAATGGCAGCAATTACCACACTTCCATCGCTTAAAGGAAATTCTTTATTATTTAGTGTTTTTACTTGCACGGTTCTTAATCCATCGCCAAATGCAATATCTTCATTTGGTTTTTGGTTAGAAACATATTGTGTTCCTGAACCGCCTTCTGATACCCATTTTGCTTCTTGCCTACTGCTAAATGGCACATAAGCTCTTGAAAATTCTGTACGTAAAATATTTTCAAAATCTCTATTTAATGTGCGTAATAGAATCTTATCCTGTGGGCGTTTCGGACCTGAAACTGTTGGCTCTAATGTTGCCATATCAAGTTCTAAAACTTGAGAATACTCAATGGTTTCATTGCCTGTGCGCCATAACATATTTTCATTACAATATTCACGAACTAAATCAATTTGTTCTTGGCTTCTGGCAGTTTTTGCCATGTAATTGAGCGTTTGTTCATCAATAGGAAAATAGGTAACTGTGCAGCCAAATTCTGGCGACATATTTGAAATTGTAGCTCTATCAGTTACGGTTAAGTTATCTAAACCTGAGCCAAAAACTTCAACGAATTTGCCTACCACACCGCAATCGCGCAACATTCTTGTGATGGTTAATACTAAATCGGTTGCCGTGCAGCCTTGCGGAATTTTTCCGGTAAGTTTTAAGCCCACTACTTCCGGGCAAGCGAAATATATCGCCTGACCGAGCATTGCCGCTTCTGCTTCAATGCCACCAACACCCCAAGCCAGCACGCCAATACCATTTACCATTGGTGTATGCGAATCGGTTCCCACCAGCGAATCAGGAAATGCCCAGCCATCTCTCTTTACCACGCCACTCGCTAAATATTCCAAATTAACTTGGTGGCAAATACCCATTCCTGGAGGCACAACTGTGAAATTAGTTAAGCCTTTTTGCGCCCATTTTAAAAGTTTGTAGCGCTCTTCGTTGCGGTGATATTCTAAATCTACATTGCTTTTAATGGCATAATCTGTGCCGTAATAATCTACTTGCACGGAGTGGTCAATCACCAAATCAACCGGAATGGCAGGGTTTATTTTATTTCCATCGCCACCTTTTCTAATCATTTCTGCCCGCAGCGATGCCATATCAACTACGGCAGGAACACCCGTGAAATCTTGCATTAAAACACGTGCAGGCTTAAACGGTACTTCATGATCCGAACCTTTTGCGTCCCAATTTAAAAGTGTGTTTACATGTTCATCAGTAATGGCAAATCCATCATGGTTTCTAATAGCATTTTCTAATAAAATTCTTATTGAAAATGGAAGGCGGTGAATGTTCTTTCCTTCATCTTGAAGTTTCTTCAGCGAAGCAATTTTGTAGTTCATTGTTTTATGTGAAATTTATTGGTTAGAAAATTTTTTCTTCGTTTGCGTTACAGTTCATTTCTTTTTTCCAAAGAAAAACTTTTGTGTAAACCTAAGCTAAAACAAATAGAAAGTGAAGTGTTATTTTATCTTCTAAGAGGTAAGCCTAACTTTTTAATAGTTTTTAAAAATCAATTTAAAAAAGCCAAATATTCACCTTGAATAAATGAACAAACTGATAGAACTTAATTAGATTTACTTTTTACTTTTACAACAGTATGCAAAAAGAAACTACAACAAAAAAAATATTTGTAGCCGATGATGATGAAATGCTCGGCACGATGCTTAGTGATTTTTTGGTTGAACAAGGTTGCGGAACTGTTGAATTATTTGAAACTGGAGAGCACTGCTTAAAGCGCATGAAAGATGAACTTCCAGATGTGGTGGTGTTAGATTATTACTTAAACTCATCGAACCTGAATGCGCAAACAGGCATGCAAATTTTAGATGAAATACATAAGCATTTTCCGAGTGTGTATGTAATTATTCTTAGCAGCCAAACCAGCTATTTTGTTGCTACGCGCACCATTTCTAAAGGTGCTACGCATTATGTAATTAAAGGCAAAGATTCTTTTCAAGAAGTGGCTGATGTAATTAAAGATTTATAGGAGTTGAGCGCCAAAATAAATGTTCAAGAATTTAAAACTCCGGTAGGTATTCTACTTATTGGTTCATTCCAAAATAAATTGTGTTTGTGCGATTGGCAATACCGAAAAATGCGTGTGCAAATTGACAATCGAATTCAGCAGTTCCTAAATGCTGAATACTTTTCCCACAGCGATAAAACTATTGAAAATACTCAAACACAGCTTAGCGAATACTTCAATTCGCAGCGTACAGAATTTGAATTGCCTTTGCTTTTTACAGGTAGCGATTTTCAAAAAAAAGTTTGGGAAGAACTCTCCAAAATTCCATTTGGAAAAACTGTGAGCTACTTATCGCTTGCCAAAAATATTGGCAACGAAAAAGCTGTTCGGGCAGTAGCTGCTGCCAATGGTGCAAATGCTATTTCTATTATTGTACCATGCCATCGTGTAATTGGCGGCAATGGAAAATTGGTTGGCTATGCCGGAGGAATAAATGCCAAGCAAAAACTGCTTCAATTAGAAAATAAGCGTGTGCCGGAATTATTTTGAGGGCTTTGTTGGCTTCTCTTCTTTAGCGGCTTCTTCGCGCTTTATTCTGCAACTGCCACAAACGCCATAAAGATTTAGCGAGTGATGTGTGATAGTGAAATTAAGCAAATCGCCCATCATGGTTTTTATTTGATGAATACGCGGGTCGCAAAACTCTACCACCTTTTTGCAGTCCACACAAATAATGTGGTCATGTTGCTTGTAGCCATAGCTCTTTTCGTATTGTGCTTGGTTTTTGCCAAACTGATGTTTCTTTACCAAATCGCAACTTACCAATAAATCGAGTGTGTTGTAAACTGTTGCGCGGCTTATATTTTGATGCTTTTTTTGCTTTAAATCGAAATAAAGAACTTCGGCATCGAAATGGTCGCTTCGGGAATAAATTTCTTCCAAAATCAGAAAACGTTCAACAGTTTTTCGCTGTCCTTTTTTTTCCAAATAGGCAGAGAAAATATTTTTCACTTCATTAAATACTGCTTCGTTTTCCATATTGTAAAAGTAACATCAATTTGAATTTCTCTTTATCCAAAATTGAATATCAAAAACTTCTTAGTCCGTAAATTTCTTTTCAGTTGGCGCATATCTTCCATGAACAGAAGTGAATAATCTATCCCAACGGATTTTCTTTAAAAGTGGTGCATTGTCATTTAAGCTAAGCCAAATAAACCATGCTTTCCCAACAATATGATCTTCGGGCACAAAACCCCAAAAACGGCTATCTTGCGAATTGTGGCGGTTATCGCCCATCATCCAATAGTAATCGAAATTAAAGGTAAATGTGCTGGTTTCTTTTCCATTGATAAAAAATTTGCCGTCTTTTTGCTCCACCGTGTTGCCTTCGTAATTTCTAATGCAGCGATTGTAAAAAGCATAAGTGCTATCGTTTAAATCAATAGTCAATCCTTTTTTTGGAATTAAAATTGGCCCGTAGTTATCTATATTCCAATGCGAATATTTTTCACTGTTTGGAAATAAATTTGTGCCCATATCTATGTTTTTATCATAGCTCCAAGGCGTAAGCGATTTCACAAAAGGATGCTTGCGGAAACGCTCTGCATTACCTTTTGTCATCAGCACTACATAGTGCCCCGGCATATCCAATTCACCGCGAATTTCAATGCCTAAATCGTTCATTTCTTCAGGCGAAATATTTTGAGATTCGTTGGCAACAAGCAAGTAAGGTGTATTCAAGAATTCAGGACGATAAGCTGGTGCATTGTTAATGTACAACTCACCTTCTTTCACCTCCAAAATATCGCCCGGAATGCCCACGCAACGCTTGATATAATTTTCTCGCTTATCAACCGGGCGGGTAATTACTTTATAGGTTTGCCACACTTTTTCTCTGCCGTCTCTACGAACTAAATCGTAGTATGGCTGGGCGCTTTCAAACTCTTTGGTTACAGTATCTCCGGCAGGGAAATTAAACACTACCATATCGTTTCGTTTCACTTTCACAAACGAAGGAAGTTTGGTATAAGGCAGCTTCAAAACTTCGGAATAAGCATTGGTATTTAGCACCGGAATAGTGTGGTGAAAAAACGGAATGGCAATAGGTGTCATTGGCACTCTTGCGCCATAGTGCATTTTGCTCACAAAAAGAAAATCGCCAATGAGCAAGGTTTTTTCCATTGAACCTGTTGGAATAACATAAGCTTCTGCCACAAAAGTTCTGATAAGCCATGCCGCAACTACTGCAAACACAATGGCATCAGCCCATTCACGAAACATGCTGCGTTTGTAGGTTACAGAAGGCCCGCTCCATTTTTGGTCGCTTAAGCCCAGCCAAAGCAAGTAGAATGGCGCAAGTAAAACAGCAGCTAAATGTTCCACAAAACTATGACGGTTGTAAGCTGTGCTTAAATCGGTAAGTTGCGATGCGATATAAAATAAATTTACGCCCGGAATAAACAGCATAAAAGTCCACCAACTTGGCTTATCTATTAACTTCTGCCATTCGTTGCTGCACACTACCGGCACAAATGCTTTCCAACCTTCAATACCGTGTTTTTTAAAAATAAAAAACGTACCGAGTCGAATGCCTAGCATGTAAAATAAAACGATGAAAAGAAAAATCATTGAGTAGATTTAAAAAAGTATGTAGCAATATTACACTAAGCTGTGAGATATAGAAAGCTGTATTATAGTTTTTAAACAAGTAAGGCGCTTTTTGATAAGCGCCTTAATATAAAACTGAGTAATACTTTTCTAATATTTCTTTACATAACTGTCATCAATTACTGCATTGCTTAAATGCTGTAAACTGCGCGAAACGCTTGCATCTACTTGCTTATCGCCATATTGAAGAATAAAACCGCCAATAAGAGACTCATCTACCACTTCATTTAAATCTATAGTGGCAAGATTGGCTTGCTTTTTCAATGTACTTACAATAGTTTCTACTGTAGCAGTATCTAATTTTGTAGCAGAAGTAAGTGTAACGGTTGTGATATGTTTAAGCGCTTTATATTGTTCAATAAAAGCGGCTGTAATTTCCGGCAAATAGGTTTCTCTTCCTTTTTTTACTAATAGTTCCAAGAACTTATAGGTAAGCTCGCTTACTTTGCCATCGAATAGTTTTTTTAAAACCGATAGCTTTTTATCAGGAAGAATAATTGGACTTTTCAAAAAAAGTTTCAACTCTTTGCTGGCAACAACCAGTGCGTGAATACCTAATACTTCTGTGTAAACAGTTTCTAAAGCATTGTGCTCTTGCGCTAATTCCAATAAAGATTTTGAATATCTGGAAGCTAAACGAAATGAACTCATGGTTTAAATTAGTTGAGGTTAGTTTGTTTAACTAAATCTGCTACATAAGCCTGTTGGTCTGCATTGCTTTTAAGCTCTTTACGAATTACTTTTTCTGCAATTTCTAAAGCAACTGTACCAACCTGATTTTTTAATTCTGCCAAAGCCGCACGCTTTTGGTTTTCAATTTCATTAAGCGCTTGGCGAACTTTCACATCAGCTTCGGCTTGTGCTTTAGCAACGATATCGTTTTTCACTTTCTCGGCAGCTACTTTTGCTTCGGCAATAATGCGGCTTCTTTCTTCGCGAGCTTCATTTAATAAAGCTTCATTTTTAGAAGTTAGATTAGCCATTTCTGCCTTAGCAGCTTCTGCGCTTTTAAGTGCGTTTTCAATACTTTCTTCGCGCTCTTTTAATGCGTTAGCAATTGGTTTAAAAGCGAATTTGCCTAATACTACCCACAATAAAACAAATACAACGGTTGTCCAAATCATTAAACCCGGATCCGGAGTGATTAAGCTAAATGCGCTACCTTCTGATAATAATGTAAACATTGATATTGTTTTTTATTTGTTTTTGTTTTTTACTTTTTGAAAAAGCTGCCTGCGTGGCAATCCCAATCGCAGGCAAACTTCAATTTGGTTGGTGCATTATTTCAACAATGCCACAATCACTGCAAACAGAGCAACACCCTCGATAAAAGCGGCAGTCAAAATCATGGCTGCGCGAATATCGTTGTTTGCTTCCGGTTGACGAGCGATGCTTTCTGCTGCGCTGCCACCAATTTTTCCGATACCGATACCTGCGCCTATTGCTGCAAGTCCGGCTCCAATTGCTGCCATTCCTGGAACGGCTGCTTCTAACAATACTGTGTTCAACATTTCTGAACTATTTACTGGTTATTAAATACAAATTTTAATGTGCCTCTTGTGTGTGGTGATGCTCTTCGGTAGCCATTCCAATATAAACTGCTGCCAACATGGCAAATATAAAGGCTTGAATAAAAGCAATCAACACTTCGATAAGGTCTATAAACAAGGTGAATGGTACAGAAACTGCTATTCCGAGTCCTGAGCCGATTGTTCCCCACAAACTTCCAAATACAAAAATTAAACTTATTAAACTCAACACCACAATGTGTCCTGCTGCGATATTGGCAAATAAACGAATGAAGAGTGTGATTACTTTAGTTAATACACCTAACAATTCAACCGGAATAAGCAATGGTGCTAACCAAATTGGATCCGGCACAAAGATGTGCTTCCAATAGTATTTATTAGCTTTAATATTTACAATTATGCCTGTAATAATTGCCAAAGCCATTGTAAATGCTATGTTTCCGGTAACGTTTGCACTACCCGGAAAAAACGGCACCAAGCCTAATAAATTACAGATAAGAATAAAGAAAAAAAGCGACATAATAAATGGCAGGTAATAGTCGGCTTTTTTACCTAATGCTTGTTTAGCAATATCTTCCCGCACAAAAATAACCAATGGTTCCATAAGCGATTGTAAGCCTTTTGGCGCTTGGTTCTTACGCTTTTCGTAAGAATTTTTCATGCTAAAAAACACAAAACACATAATAGCTGCTGCCAATAAAATGCCAAACACGTTTTTAGTAATAGAAAGATCAATATATTTTTCTTCAGCATTTATTGGTTTTACTCTGCTGTGTTCCATTTGGTAGCCGGCAGCTTGCATTGCTTCTGCGTTGCTGCTCATAAAAAACGAAGTTTTGCCGGTAGTAATATTATAGATAATACAAGGTAGCGGAACGGCAACACCGTGCACAATTTCAAATTCGTTGGCATCGGCAATGTGATGCAATATCATTGGTGTAGGGTTGTAAACCTCACTTTCCTTCTTAGTTATTGGATTGGTAATTTCTTCGGTAGAGTTAATAGCGAAAGCGCCTAATGCTAAAACGGTAACTAAGAGCGACAATAAATATTTCTTCATTTTATATAGGTAGCTTTTAAAATGCCGCGCGAAAGTAAATGTTTGAGCCTGAAAAGCAAATGATTTTTAGAGAAAAACGCGTTATTATTTTAAAATAGTAGAAATATGCTGCGTAATGTATATAAAGAAGTACAAGAAATAGCAAGATACATGCAAAACTATTTCAATGCATTCAATGAAAGGTGAAACTTTATACAAAGAATTACCCTTTAGATATGCATACAAATTAGAGCGCGCAGTAAAAAATTACCTCTGCGAAGAATTAAATTGATTTTTGATTGTTGAACTAAAACTTCCAATCAAAACTATCCAATTCGCTCACGCTTGCTTTTAATAAATCAATCGAAGCGCGAATATCTGCTTTGTGCGACATTTCAATAACAGAGTGAATATGACGCGTAGGAATTGAAACCGCTCCGGCAATAGTTCCATTTGTTGCCATGCGTTGCATTCCGGCAGTATCAGTTCCGCCCGCAGGTAAAAGTTCCGGTTGCCATTTTATATTGTGCTTGGCAGCTAAAGCTTTCATGTAGCGCACCATTCTGTAATCGCAAATGGTTGAAGAATCCATTATTTTAATTCCTGTTCCTTCGCCTAATTTAGTGATGTTATCTTCTGGCTTTGCCTCTGGTGTATCAAATGCAATAGTTGTGTCTAATCCGAAACTAAAATCGGGATTGATGTGGTGTGCTGCTACGTGTGCTCCTCTAATTCCTACTTCTTCTTGTACGGTGAAAACACCATAAAAATCATAAGGAATTTCAGTGTTTTTCATCTCTTTCAATACTTCCATGAGTATAAAAACAGAAACGCGATTATCTAAACTTTTGCAGTTTACACATTCACCCATTTCAATCAATTCGCGCTGGCGCGAAACCGGAGAACCGATTTCAACTATTTTTTCAACCTCAGATTTTGGCAATCCTAAATCAATAAAGTAGTCTTTAATTTGAGTGAGTTTACCGCGTTCTTCGGGCGTCATTAAGTGAATTGGTTTTGAACCCATTACTCCAATTATATCTTTTTTTCCATGCACAATTACGCGCTGTGCCGTAAGCGTTTTTGGGTCGAAACCGCCAATTGGGTAAAAGCGTAAAAACCCTTTATCATCTATCATGTTTACGATAAAGCCAATTTCGTCCATGTGGGCAGCAGCCATTACTCTTTTTTCACTGCTTTTCCCCTTTTTCACTGCAATAAGATTTCCCATTGCATCGGTGTATAATTTATCTGTAAATCCTTGTAGCTCGTGGGTTACCAACTCGCGCACTTTTTGTTCAAAACCGGAAATGCCCGGTGTTTCGCAGGTTTCTTTTAGTAGTGTTACGTTTATCATGAGGTTGCAAACTTATGAAAATCTATAGTTGAAAACAGATATTTATTTCGCTTTAGCAATAGCTTCTAACAATTCCGGCTCTTCAATTAACCCTGTGCTGCGCCACACCTCTTTTCCTTGTTTGTAGAGTACTAAAAGTGGAATTCCTACCACGTTCATATAGTCAGCAACTTTGGAATTTTTATCTACATCAATTTCCAACAATTCTACTGTGTTAGCATTAGCTGTAACTACTTTTTCCACTATTGGTTTTAATATTTTGCAAGGCCCGCACCAAACTGCATTAAAATCAACCAACACTAATTTTTCTTTATTTATGCTTTTAAGATATTCTTCTTGCGACATGGAATGAGATTTGGTTTCTGCAGTACCCGATTGCACCGGCATTCCGGCATTTGTCCAGCTTAAAATTCCACCTTCTAAATTATACACATTTTTAAACCCTTCTGCAATGGCAATTTGAGCGGCAGAGCTACTTCTTCCTCCACTAAGGCAATACAAGTACAATGGCTCGTCTTTATCCAATTCACTTAATAGCTCTTTAAAATTACTTTGGTTTATATCTATATTTTCGGCATTTGCAATATGGCGTTCTGCAAATTCTTGCGGTGTACGCACATCTACCAGTTGAATACCGGCAGTGCTAATTTGTTTTTCAAAATCGTTGGCAGAAAGGTTATTTACTTTTTGTCCGGAATTGCCACAAGCTACCAACAGCAACAAAGACAGCGCGAATGGAATAATGTTTTTCATTTGCAGATATTTAGTTTTTCTTTTGATTGAAAAGAATAACTGCAAAACTAAACAAAGCATTTTGGCTTTGTGTTACAAAAATTACTTTAGGTGCAACTGGGCTATTTTTTAGGCTTCGTTAAGTTTTTGCTAATGGTGAAAAAGAAAGCTGTGCCATAGCCCGGTTCACTTTCAAACCAAATTTCTCCACCGTGCAGATGTACGATTTTTTTGCAGATGGCAAGTCCGATTCCCGTTCCCGGAAAGTCTGCTTCGGAATGTAATCGCTGAAAAATATGGAATATTTTTTCTTTAAATTCTTGTTCAATTCCAATGCCATTATCGCGAATTACAAAGAGCCATTCTTTCTGATGGTCTTCCACATTCACAATCACTTTTGGATTGCGGTCTTTTACAAACTTTATGGCGTTATCAATTAAGTTTTGAAAAAGCTGCATCAATTGGTTGCTATCGCCAAAAACCGTAGGTAAATTACCTATCTGCAATTCCACATTTTTACTTGCAATATGGCTTTCGATATTCTTTAAAACAATCTGGGTAACATCGTTCAAATTTACATTGGTAAACGGTTTGGGGCGTGTGTTTATACGCGAATAGTTGAGCAAATCTTGAATAAGTCTTTGCATTCGTTTTGCTCCTGCAACCGAAAAATCTATAAACTCTTTTCCATCGCCTTGCAATCGGTCGCCATATCTACTTTCCAATAATTGCAAGTAGCTGGAAATGGTGCGAAGCGGACCTTGCAAGTCGTGGCTGGCGATATATGCAAAGCGCTCCAACTCTTCGTTGCTGCGCTTTAGTTCAGTTGTTTGTTCTTCTAACTTTAGTTGAATTTTCTTTAAGTCGGTAATGTCCATTACCATCAACATACCGTAAATAACATCGCCTTCATTATTTCTAATCGGCAAATAATTTATTTGATAAACCAATTGGTCTTGCTCTAATTCATAAGAGCCGGAAATACCATCTATTGCCCATTTGTAAATATGTTCAACTTCTTTTAGTTGGTCATCGGTAAAGAGTTCATAAATGCTTTTTCCTTCTATCAATTCCCTGTTTAAGCTAATGAAACCAATTAAGTTTCCTTCAGCCAAAAGATAGCGTAGGTTTTTATCGAAAACAAAAATTGCTGAGCGTGGAATATTTCTTGCAATTTGACGATAAAGATTCTCAGATATTCTAAGTGTTTTATTAGCGCTTTCTAAATCTTTTGTTCGTTCTTGAACTTTATTTTCAAGTTCTACATTTAGCTTGTGAAGCAAATGTTGGCTCTTAATTCTACTCGAAATATCGCGCACATTTAGCAGTAAGGCAGGCTTTGCATTGTAGGTAAATTTTGAAACTTTTACTTCTATTGGAAGTACCTCTCCACTTGAGGTAAGTGCCAAAGATTCAAACACATTCATTTCGCCTTTAGCAAGAAGCGGCTGGCGTGTTTCCATTGCTTCAATTTGAGTAGTTGGCGTTAATGTCGCAATATTTTTCCCTACAAAATCTTCGCGTTTTTTCCCATACATTTTACATGCTTCATCATTCACATCTAAAATGTTGCCGTTTAAATCTTCCAAAAAAATTGCATCAGGAGAATTATTAAATATTTCTCTGAACTGCTTTTCGCTATTTTTTAATGCGATTTGAGCGAGTTTCCGCTCTTTAATTTCGCTGGTTAATTTACTATTGGCAGTAGTAAGCTCACGAGTTCTAAGATTTACCAAACTCTCAAATTCTTCTTTCGACTTGCGCAATTCGCTTTCTGCATTTCGTTGCTTGGTAATGTTTGTCATAAAAGCAATTACACCGACAAAAATACCTTCGCCATCAAAAAAAGGCCTGCCCGAAATTCTAAACCATAGCGGCTCTCCATTCTTGTTTACCACCTCTAATTCGTACGTATCAGAAACGCCTTTTTTTCTAAGTTTTTCTTTTTCCTGAACTGTTTTATATGGAATGCCTTTGCGCAAAAACTGGTAGCCGGATGAGCCGGAAATTTCATCGAAAGTATAACCTAATTGGCTGCAAAATTTTTCATTGGCAAAAACTATGTTGCCTTCAGCATTTTTAATGAAAATAGCTTCATTAAATAAGTCTAATAGCTCTTTGTAATCCGAAAGCTGATGGAAATTCAACTGCGGCTTGCTACGCTGCTTTTCCTGTTTTTGGGTTTTCGACATTCTACAATTTTGTTGAAGCTAAAGGTAATGCAATTAAATAAAATGCTTGTACGAAATTTAAACGATTTAGTTCTATTCCGAAACAACGAATATTATACTTTGTAAATGTTTGAAGCTAAAAATATGAATAATCAAATCTTATTTAGAGCGCTGCAAAAGCAAGTATTTCCGCAATTCTTAGTATTTTGCTTGAGTGCTTTTAAGTAGGTTGAAAAGTAAATCTTTCGCCCTAAAAAGTTGTGCTTTTACTGTACCAAGCGGCAAATCTAATTGAGCAGCAATTTCTTCGTAGCTCAACTCGTCAAAATAGCGCATTTCAATAAGCTGCTTATACTTTGGTGATAATTTTTCTATCACTTCTCTTATGCGTGCAGCTCGCTGTTCTTTAATAATACTTTGCTCCGGGTTTGGATTGTAATCTGCTACCGCAATAGTTGGAGACTCTCCTTCTTCGTTCGTAATAGTAGAAGAATCTAATGAAGTAGTTTGCAGTCTTTTTTTCCGGATAAAATCAATACAGTTATTCGTTGCAATTTTAAACAGCCAAGTGCTGAAAGCATATTCTGCGCTGTAATTCCTTAAACTATTAAATGCTTTGCTAAACGCTTCTTGCGTTAAATCTTCGGCATCATCTCTATTATGAACCATTTTAAGCACCATAAAATAGATGCTGTCGCGGTAGCGCTCCATTAGTTTGGCAAACGATTGCTGGTTGCCTTGCTGTGCAAGAACCACCAACTCCATGTCCTCTTTAGCTCGCGGTGAAAATTTTGAATTTAGTTCCAAGTTCGTTTCCCTTTAAGAAGCGATAATAAGAAAACAATTACTAGATATAAAATGAAAATTAGTTGGAGCAGCGGTATCCATTTTATTAAGTCTGTTTGACCAAATTTTTTGTATGCTTTGAAAGACAAAACAGATTGCAGTGTTAGCCACAATGCCAAAATACACAAAGCATAAGGCTGAAACACTCTTGAAACAAATGGAAGAAACACTATAAGAAACTGTGCTAATGCAAAGAAAAACAAAAGCAGCATATCCATTTTTTTGTAGAAAAAAGATGCTTGAACATGTCTTGCCTTTTGTGCTAAAAAATCACTCCATGTTTGTTTAGCACAAGTAAATACAAAGCTCTCGGCTGAAAGCGAAACAGCAACATTGCTCTTTGTTGCCGTAGCATTCACAAATAAATCGTCATCACCACCCGCAATTTTATGTTCTGAATTTGAATACCACTGCAAAAAATCTGTTTTCATAAAAGCCATATTTCTACCAACGCCCATGTAAGCATTTCCCTTTGCTGCCATTGATAGATAAAGCCATGCTGCCTGTGTGGCTTCGAAGCGAATAAATTTGTTTAAAAAGTTTGGCTCTTCTTTAAATGGTGAAAAACCTAACACAATTTGCTTTTCAGCCGAAAGCTTTGCGCATAATTCACTTGCCCAATTTTTGCTTGCGGGAAAACAGTCTGCATCAGTTACAATTATCTTTTCTGTTGCTGCTGCTTTAATTGCTTCATAGAGTAAAAATTTCTTTCCCGGAATTTGTTTTTGTTCATCACTAATTCCAATCACCTTTAAATGCGAATATTCTTTCGAAAAGCGCTCCAGCAATTCTTTTGAGCCATCAGTGCTGCGATCGTTTACAACAATTATGGTTGAATTTACATTTTGTTGATTTAAAACTTTCGGCAAATTTATCTTCAAATTTTCTACTTCGTTATGCGCACAAATCACAATACAAATTTTCTCTTGCTGTGATGCAGCAGTGGTGCTTTCATCTTTCGGTAATCGCCTACTTAAATAGTGCAAAAGCAAATACCAAAAGCAGCATATTTGCAGTATGAACCCAAAATTTATTAAGTCGCTATCCATTTTTGCGCTTTTTAAAAAGCAACACAATGTAAAAATTATTTTCGCCCACAAATGAGTTTTAGCATACAAGCAAAAGATGTTGGCAGCAATGCACGAGCAGGAATTTTAGAAACTGCACATGGCAAAATAGAAACACCTATTTTTATGCCCGTTGGCACTTTGGGTGGTGTGAAAGCGGTGCATTTTAAAGAGTTAGAAACCGAAGTGCAAGCACAAATTATTTTGGGCAACACTTACCATCTTTACCTGCGCCCCGGAACAGATATATTGCAGCAGGCTGGCGGCTTACACCGTTTCAACGGCTGGAACAAACCTATACTTACCGATAGCGGTGGATTTCAAGTTTACTCGCTTGCCGAAATGCGAAAAATAAAAGAAGAAGGCGCTACTTTTCGTTCACACATTGATGGCTCAAAACATCTTTTTACGCCTGAAAATGTAATGGATATTCAGCGCAAAATTGGAGCAGATATTATCATGGCTTTTGATGAATGTACACCTTATCCATGTGATTATCGCTATGCTAAGAAATCTATTGAACTCACGCATCGCTGGCTGGCTCGCTGTGTAAATCGCTTCACCGAAACTGAGCCACTTTATGGTTATGAGCAGTTTCTTTTCCCAATTGTTCAAGGCAGCACTTACAGTGATTTACGCAAAATTTCGGCTGAGTTTATTGCTTCACAAAACATGGCAGGCAATGCTATTGGCGGCTTAAGTGTGGGCGAACCGGCAGAAGAAATGTATGCCATGACCGAAGAAGTTTGCGCCATTTTACCAAAAGAAAAACCGCGCTACTTAATGGGGGTTGGCACTCCGGCAAATATTTTGGAATGTATCGCCTTAGGAATTGATATGTTCGATTGTGTGATGCCAACCCGAAATGCACGAAACGGCATGCTGTTTACTTCAAACGGCATTATGAATATTAAAAACGAAAAATGGAAAGCAGATTTTAGTAGCCTTGATGAAAACAGCAGCAGCGAATTGGTGCGCAATACTTCTAAAGCATTTTTAAGACATCTTTTTCAAAGCGGTGAAATACTTGGCGGAATGATAGCTTCAGTTAATAATTTAAGTTTTTATTTGAAGTTGGTAAGAGAGGCGCGACAGAAAATTACTGAAGGTACTTTTGCCGATTGGAAAAATACAATGACAACAAAATTGATGCAGCGCTTGTAGCAACATGAAAATTTTAGACCGCTATATTGTTTTAAAATATTTAGGCACCTTCTTTTTCATTATCGGGTTGCTCATCGGCATCACCATTGTGATTGACATAAGCGAAAAGGTAGATAACTTAGTAGAAAGTGATGCAACGCTTTGGATGATTATCACCCAATATTATTTCAGTTTTATTCCGTATATCACAGCATTATTAGCACCGTTTTTTGCTTTGGTGGCTGTTATATTTTTTACCTCGCAGTTAGCAAGCAGAAGCGAAATTATTGCCATTTTAAACAGTGGCACAAGCTTTTACAGAATGTTGTTTCCTTACTTTATTGGCGCTACAATTTTAGCCGTAGGCTTGTGGTATTGCAACAACGAATTAGTACCAATCGCCAATAAAAAAAGATTGGCTTTTGAACGCACTTATATTTACAAACGCAACTTTTCGCTACACTTTAATTTTCATCGAAGCATAGCCCCGGGCACTTTTATTTATATGGAAAACTATGACCCTGATGCTGCCAGTGGCTATAAGTTTTCTATTGATAAATTTGTGCATGATTCTTTGGTTTACAAATTGCGCTGCGATAAAATAGAATGGCAAAAAGACAAACAAAAATGGCGGCTCTACAATTTTTACACACGCACTAAAAATGCTGATGGAACAGATAAAATAACCAAAGTATCAGAAGCCGATTCTACCTTTTCTTTCACGCCAAGCGATTTTAAATTCTTCGATAATTTAAAAGAAGAAATGACGACTTCGCAGTTAGTAGAATACATTAAATACCTTAGGCAACAAGGCTTAACAGGCGATGAATTTTTTGAAGTAGAGCGCTATCGCAGAACGTCTTCAGCATTCAGCATTTATATTTTAACTCTAATTGGCGTGAGTGTGGCTTCGCGAAAAATGCGCGGTGGTATGGGCTGGCACTTAGTTTTAGGAATTGGATTAAGTGCTCTATACGAAGTAATTATGAAATTCTCCATCACCTTTTCCACTAACTCCACTTTACCTGCTATTTTAGGTGTGTGGATTCCAAATTTTATTTTTGCCGGAATAGCTATTTACTTGCTTAGAAAAGCTCCAAAATAGCAGCAAATTCAGCTTTTTTAGTTTGAATCTGCCTTTCTTACTTCTTCAATTTTAGTGATAAATTCATCTATAATTTTAATAGTTACTTCAGGGTGAGTCATGTGGTATAAATGCTCGCGAAACAAATCATGCTCATCAACATTTGTTATATCCATCACCTCTATATTTCTACCTTGATAAATTTCGGGAACATATTTGGCAACACCGTCCATTTCACTTTTCATTATTAGCACAGGAATATTGTATTTCGGTATATTCTGCAGGCCTTTTTGATTATCAAAAGCAATAGATTCCTCTAAAGCAGAGTGAATTTGGATCGCAAAAACTTTTGCCGGCAATCTATTCAGTGCATGCTCAATCGGTATTCGATTTAAGTGCGGCAAGGAGTCTAAATTCGACATTTGCTCCATTATTTTTTTCTTCACCGAAACCCATAATTTCTCTCGCATTTCCGAATCTTTTTTAATTAGCCATTCGGTTAAGCTAATACTTCTTTTGCGCACACCTTTTCGGCTATCAAACGGCACTGCACTTCGCAGCGCTAAAAGCATGGCGCGCGCGGTGAGGCTTTGCTTTGGCGAAATTGAAGGCAAAATAATTTCGTCCATAAAACCTAATAAAGCATGCTTGGTTTCTATTCCGAAAAAAGGATTAGCGCCAATTCTTCCACACAAATATTTTTTCACGGCCGGATAATCTTTTAGGTTTTTATCTATCATTAGAAAATAGATATTGCCCATAGAATGGTCTAAAAGATAAACCGGATGCCCGTTGCTGCCAAAGTACTCTACAACAGCTTCAATATTTTTTGCAATATGTTTTGAATATTCCGAAGGTGGAAGTTCATAAGGAATTGTGCCGTAGTGCATGGCTGCGGCTATATATTTTTGAGTAGAAATTCCTGCCAACAAACCATCGAAAGAATTGAGTCCCAAAAAACCATGAACCATTACGATTACAGGCAATTTTTCTTTCGCATTTGGGCGATATGGAATAGCCGTGTCCACGCGAATAGTTGAGCTACCATAAGGCGTTTCGCGCACCACTTCTATTTGCGGCCAAGTGAGCGCTTTATCGTCAATAAACACACAAAGTCGCTTTTCAACCTTATCAATAAACCGGATAAAACTTGGGCTCTCGTTTGGTTTGCCATTCACCGAATAAAGCCAAGCCAAAGGTCTGCGTTTATCGGCTTTGGTTGCCAAAAAAGCTATGCGCGCAGATTGTTTTAAAAAATGCGGAGTTGCTGTCATGGCGCGCTCTCTGCGGTAATTTACTAATACAGCAATTTCGGTTGAGTCAAATGCTTTAGATTTTCGTTCTATGCCTGCCACTCTTCCTTCGGGGCTGCACGCCAAAAACACATAATCTAAGCCGCTTTTTTTCTCTTTGTCTAAATATTTTGAAATAGTGTTGTTAAATTCTTCAATGTAAGTTTCAAGCTCTTGGCGCGAAATTGATGAGCCCAAAATCTGCTTGCGGCTAATGTGGCCTGCTTTATATAATTTTCGAATAAAACCTTTGGCATCGGTAATGCTATCTTCGCTAAGTTGCGTGCTAAGTTGCGAGTTTACAAAGGTGTAAATAATATTTTCGGGCTTCACAATGCTTGAATAATTTTTAAAAATATATTCATACGCTCCGGCACACGATATGCCGTGCGAAAGCCCTACGATAAATTTACCGCCTTGTTCTAAAACTTTATTGGCACTTTTAATGAAATCTTTTCCTACTCCTTTGTAAAAATCCTCACGGGTTCTAAAGTACTTCGTATCCGGAGCAATAAATGGAACAACTTCTCTCTTTTCAATTTCCGGCTTTTCTATAGACATTTCTACACTTATCATTTTACAATTTACCTCCTTAAAACTAATGCGATAATAAACTTTTAGTTCATTTTATTGAATGTGAACTGTGTATAGTACGTAATTGAAGCAAATAAGTTGTTAAGATAGATGCAAGTTATTAGAGCCAAGAATCAAGAAATATAAAAGCCGAATTGGGTAATGTGCAAATACACACAGAATCAAGAGTCGATAAATATTTCTTCAAAATTTAAAAATCAAAGACATTTTCCCAAGTTTGTAAAATGATTTATAGAAGCAAAGCTCCACTTAGGCTCGGGTTAGCAGGTGGCGGAACCGATGTGAGCCCATATTCCGATTTATACGGTGGCGCCATTCTAAATGCCACTATCGGCATGTATGCCAATGCAACCATAAAACCGTGCAGCGACCGAAAAATAAGGCTCAACGCCATAGATCGCAACGAATCTTATATTCTAAATTCAGTAAACGAATTAGAGCTAAACGGCAAACTCGATTTGGCAAAAGGCGTGTACAACCGCATCGTGCGAGACTTTGTAAAACAGCCACTTTCTTTTGAACTCACCACTTATGTAGATGCACCTCCGGGCAGCGGTTTAGGCTCTTCTTCCACTTTAGTAGTAGCTATTTTGGGTGCTTTTACCGAGTGGTTAAAATTACCTTTGGGCGAATACGATATTGCCAGCTTAGCATATAAAATTGAGCGCGAAGATTTAGGCATGGCAGGCGGCAAGCAAGACCAATATGCCGCTACATTTGGCGGAGTAAACTATATGGAATTTTATGCAAACGATAAAGTGATAGTAAATCCTTTGCGCATAAAAGACAAATACCTGAATGAATTAGAAAACAATTTGGTGCTTTTCTTTACACAAACCAGCCGCCTTTCGAGCGAAATTATTGAAAAGCAGCGCGAAAATGTGAAACAGAAAAACGAAAAAAGCATCGAAGCCATGCACAGCTTAAAAGAGCAAAGTCTGCGCATGAAAGAAGCACTTTTAAAAGGTGAAGTAGATAGCATTGGCGAAATTCTACACTACGGCTGGCAACATAAAAAAGCAATGGCAAGCGGCATTTCCAATCCCTTAATTGATGAAATTTACGAAGCTGCAATGGCAGCAGGCGCAACTGGAGGTAAAGTTTCGGGAGCAGGAGGCGGTGGCTTTATGTTTTTTTACGCTCCTTACAACAATCGCTATGCAGTAATAAACGCACTGCAAAAATTTGGCGGCCAAACCATGCGCTATTCCTTTACCGATAAAGGAATGGTGAGTTGGTCTATTGGATAACATCAAAAGCACATTAGCTTAGCAATTATTCGCTAAGCACTTCACAATAAGTAGCGTATATTTGCAACCATATTTTTTAGATGAAAATGAAAAAAGAAGTAGAACCACATTGTTCATTTTGTGGAAGGAAAAAACGCGATGCACTTATTTTGGTTTCAGGTTTAGAGGGGCACATTTGCGAAAACTGCATTACCCAAGCCTACCAAATTGTGCAAGATGAAGTTTTTCATGTAGAAAAACAGGCAGCAAAACGCTCTGCAACAAACAACTATAAGCCTAAAGAAATATTTAATCATCTTAACCAATACATTATTGGGCAAGAAGAAGCAAAAAAGGTAATTTCCGTTGCAGTTTACAACCACTACAAGCGTATAAACCAAACCAAAACCAACGATGAAGTTGAGATTGAAAAATCCAATATTTTAATTGCAGGACATACCGGCACAGGAAAAACACTTTTTGCCAAAACCATTGCGCGATTTTTAAATGTACCTTTCGCCATAGCCGATGCCACCGTTTTTACCGAAGCCGGCTACGTAGGCGAAGATGTAGAAAGCATTCTTTCGCGCTTGCTGCAAGCCTGCGATTACAATGTTTCTCAAGCCGAGCGCGGCATTATTTACATTGATGAAATTGATAAAATTGCCCGCAAAGGCGACAACCCTTCCATTACACGCGATGTGAGCGGAGAAGGTGTGCAACAAGGCATGTTGAAACTTTTAGAAGGCTCGCAAGTGCTTGTGCCACCGCAAGGCGGAAGAAAACACCCGGACCAGCAAATGGTAAAAATTGACACTTCAAATATTCTATTTATTTGTGGTGGCGCATTTGAAGGTATTGATAAACTTATTGCCGCACGCTTAAACCGCTCAAAAGTTGGTTTCAAGAAAAATGCAGATAAAGAAAACATCAATACCGATAATTTCTTGCAACACATCACCGCTGCCGATATGCGTTCGTTTGGTTTAATACCTGAATTGATCGGCAGATTGCCTGTGATTACTTACTTAAATCCACTCGACAAAGCTGCTTTAAAATCAATACTCACAGAGCCTAAAAATGCTATTACCAAGCAGTTTAAAAAACTGTTTAAACTTGAAGGAATTAACCTCTCTTTTGATGAAGAAGCACTTGATTTTGTAGTGGATAAAGCCATAGAATTAGAACTTGGAGCAAGAGGTTTGCGCAGCATTTGCGAAAACATTATGACCGAAGCAATGTTTGAATTACCTTCGGAAAAAGGCGTGAAAGAATTTGTGGTTACACGCAAATATGCTGAAGAACAATTTGACTTAAAACCACAAACCACTTTAAAAGTGGCTTAAAATATTTTTAAACAAATTATATGAATCCAAATCTTGATCCCAACCCAAATGGCAACGCTTCTGACCAAGAAGTGGAGCGCGCGTTGCGACCAAGACAAATTGCCGAGTTTACCGGCCAGCCACAAATAATTGATAATCTTTTTGTGTTTATCGGTGCGGCAAAAATGCGCGGTGAAGCCTTAGACCATGTATTGCTTCACGGACCTCCGGGCTTAGGAAAGACCACGCTTTCGCACATTGTGGCAAACGAAATGGGTGTGAGCCTAAAAGCAACATCAGGCCCTGTGTTGGAAAAGCCGGGCGACCTTGCCGGATTGCTCACCAATTTAGAGCCAAACGATGTGCTTTTTATTGATGAAATTCACCGCCTAAGCACTGTTGTAGAAGAATATCTCTACAGCGCCATGGAAGATTACAAAATTGATATTATGATTGATTCAGGACCCAATGCACGTTCTGTTCAAATATCACTTAATCCATTCACTTTAGTAGGTGCCACCACACGAAGCGGCTTACTCACTGCACCTTTGCGTTCGCGTTTCGGCATCACCTGCCGTTTAGAATATTACGATGCAGAAGTTTTAAAAAATATTTTGCTTCGCTCTGCTTCTATTCTTAAAGTAAAAATAGAAAAACAGGCAGCTTTAGAAATTGCTCGCAGAAGCCGCGGCACACCACGTATTGCCAACTTGCTTTTGCGCAGAGTGCGCGATTTTGCACAAGTAAAAGGCAATGGCGATATAACTTTAGAAATTGCAAAATTTTCGTTGGAAGCCTTAAATGTGGATCAACACGGCTTAGACGAAATGGATAACAGAATTCTTTCTGCCATTATTGAAAAGTTTAAAGGCGGCCCGGTTGGTATCACCACCATTGCTACTGCCGTGGGCGAAGAAGCCGGAACAATTGAAGAAGTATATGAACCGTTTTTAATTAAAGAAGGATTCATAAAGCGCACCGCACGCGGTAGAGAAGCTACAGAAGCCGCATACAAACATCTTGGCAAAACTCCGCCTTCAGTTTCTGGCGGCTTGTTTGAATGGAGTTCCTAATTTTATTTTAACAATCATATCAAGAAAATAATTCTAATCTTTTTCTATATAACTTCACAACGAAATTGTGGAAATATTTTGCCGATTGCTCGGTAGCACCTATCATTCCATTTCGTAGAAAAAAATAGTGGCTGGCAGATTTCTTTTTCTTGTTGCTTTTGTATTTGTATTAAGCGCTAAAAGCGTGTTTACACAAAGCGATAGCAGTGCCGTTTTGCGCAAGCAGGCAAACAAGCAAAAAGCCATGAAAGTGATAAACAAAACACTACACGTGCTTTCACTTTTAAACTATAGCGATAGAACTTACGACCGAACTTTTAGTGGTGCAGAAGCCTACAAAATTTTTGAAGGAAAAGAAATTGAACGTATTGATGTTGAAATTTTACCTCCGTTTGGAGTTACTATTGATAAGCCTTACAACGACCGTTTTACTAAATTTCAGCGGTTTGCAAACAGTATTCAATTTACCACTAAAGAGCGGATAGTACGCAACGATTTATTATTTACGGAAGGCGAAAAAGTGAAGCCGCAAAAGTTTACCGATACCGAAAGAAACATGTGGCAAGATGCCATTTACAAAGACTTAAAATTCGTACTGTGTGAGGCAGAAAACGACACTACTAAAGTGGTAGTAAAAGTAATTGTGCAGCAGCGTTGGAGTTGGAGTATTAGCACCAGTGCACAATTTGACAAAGCAATGCTCGGCATAGAATTTAAAAACATTGGAGGCTTGCCGCAGCGTATAACACAGCAAGTTTCTGCCAATTATAGAAAAGATAATCCGTACTTGGTTTTTGGAGAATACGAGTATTTAAACATTAGAAAATCGAGAATAAACGTTTACGGAAAATATCTTTACCAACCCATAGAAAGAGGTGGAGACATTAGACTTTCGCGCAACTTTTTTAGCTCCGAATCGCACTGGGCAGCGCGAGTGAGCACAGGGCTTTACCAAAACAGTTCTATTATCCCAAATTCTTTGGCTGATGCTATAAAAGGAAAAACTTATTATAACTATCAAGATGCGTGGGGAGCAGTTGCGTTTAAAGTAAAAAACCCGAATTCCTCTACCGAAATTCACAAGATAATTTTAGCCGCGCGCTATTACCGCAAGCATTATGACGACCGCCCTTTCTCTATTAGCAAAGATAAGACTGTGCGATTTTTAAATAGAGAATATTACTTGGGCAGCGTGGGTTATGCCACTTGGAATTATTTTCAAGATGATAATGTATTCTTAAACGGAGGTTCGGAATACTTTCCTTTGGGCTTAAATTTCAATTGGGTATTCGGAGCTGAAAAAGATGAGAAATATGGTAGAAGATTTTACAACAACTTTAGAATGAGTTATTCCGCAGCATTTCCAAAGTTGTTTTACTTGAATACCGATTTTAGTTTAGGCGGTTACTACAACGGCAAAGATTTTCAACAAAAACTATTTCAATATCGTTTGAGATTGTATTCTGCCAAAGTAAATTTGGGCAAGAAAATTTTCTTTAGGCAGTTCATTACTTTTAAGGCAAATGTTGGTTTTGATCGCCCGAAAGATCGCGAGTTAATTTTAAATGATGCTACCGGTTTACGCGGTATGTACACCAGCCAACTCACCGCACAAAAAATCTATACCATCACACTCGAATCTGTACTTTACGGAAACTTTAAAGTTTTTGGATTTAATGGCTCTGTGGCACTTTTTGCCGATTTAGGTTGGCTACAAAACAATAAACCATATCAAATGCAGGCAGTGCAAGGAATTGGCGCTTCTCTCCGGCTTCGGAACTTAAATTTTGGTATTGGCTATTTCGATTTCTCTTTAGTATTTTATCCTAACTTTTTAAATACACCTCAAAAGCCTTACACATTTTTATACGTACCTGAATTTTTAAAAGGTATTAGACAAGATAATTTGTTTGAATATTATTCTTTAGAGCCTGAATACAACGGGCAACCAACACTTCGCTAAGCCTAAAAAATTCAACTTAACGGTTTGTAGTTTCCTTCTATCGGCATACGCCTTCCCATGCCAAATGCTTTTGGCGAAACACGTAGTATTGGCGCTGCTTGGAAACGCTTCCATTCATTCATATTCACCATGCGTAATGTACGTTTTACCGTACTTTCATCAAAACCTTGTGCCATAATTTCAGCAGCATCTTTACATTCTTCAATATAGGCAAAAAGTATTTTATCCAGCAAATCATATTCGGGAAGCGAATCAGAATCTTTTTGGTTCGGGCGAAGCTCTGCCGAAGGCGCTTTTGTAATGATATTTTCAGGAATTATTTCACCATTTCTATTTATCCATTTTGCCAATTCATACACTTGTGTTTTATACACATCGCCCAGCACACTAATTCCTCCACACATATCGCCATACAGCGTTCCATAGCCAACTGCAGCTTCACTTTTATTGGTAGTATTCAACAAAATATAACCAAATTTATTGCTGAAAGCCATGAGCAAAATACCTCTTGCCCGCGCTTGCATATTTTCTTCGGTAACATTAAACGGCAAGTCTTTAAAAAATGGTTCCGTTTGCGCTTGCAGCTTTTCAAATATTGGTTGAATAGAAATAGTTTCGTGCTTCACTTGCAAGTTACTGCATAGCTGAAGCGCATCATCAATTGAATGTTGCGAACTAAACTGCGAAGGCAACAAAAGGCAAAACACATTTTCGTTCCCCAATGCTTCTACCGCAAGTTGCAAAACCAAGGCAGAATCTATACCACCGCTTAAACCTAAAATTGCTTTCTTAAAACCGAGCTTTTTAAAGTAATCGCGAATGCCTAAAACCAATGCAGTATGTATAAGTTCAATTGGTTCTTTTATCTGTTGCTCGGTTGAAGTTTTTACTTCCTCAAACACATTTACGGTTTCAATTTTTTCTTCAAAAACCGGAAGTTGCACTAAGCAGTTTCCATCTTTTTGAAGTACCATACTACCGCCATCAAAAATCAATTCTGTTTGCGCGCCAATTTGGTTTACATACACAAACGGAATTTGATAACGAGCCACATTTGCCTTTAAAACTTGTAATCTTTCGTGCTGCTGTGTATAAGAAAAAGGTGAAGCAGAAAGATTTACCACAAAATCGGGTTGTAGCAAAATAAGTTTATCTAATGGCGAAGACTTGTAAAGCGGATTTTTGTTGCCTACATTCCATATATCTTCGCAAATTGTTACTGCTATTTTTTTGCCTTTAAAATGCAATAATTCAAACGTACTATTCGGCTCAAAATAGCGGTATTCATCAAATACATCATAAGTTGGCAACAGCGCTTTATGAAACACTTGCTTTACTTTTCCTTCGTGAATAAACACTGCTGCATTAAACAGTTTCTTTCCTTTTTCTGCAATGTTTACAACAGGAGCGCCAACTAAAATTCCAACATTCAAATTAGCAGCCGCGATTCGATCTAAAGCATTATTACATTCTTCAACAAACTGTTCGTAAGTTAAAAAATCTCTTGCCGGATAACCACAAATACTAAGTTCGCTAAACACCACCAAGTCTGCATTTTCATTCACGGCTTGTTGGGCGGCATCAATTATTTTAGAAACATTCAACTCAAAATTTCCTACTTGGAAGTTGAGTTGCGCAATGGTTATTTTCATCTGTTTATTCAAATAAAATTTGGAGCGCTAAGGTGAAAAAATTAAGCCGATTGTGTATCTGAATTTTCACGAAACACAATCGGCTTAAAAATCTTTTAAAGCAAACGATTAAGCTATCGCAACAAAATAATTGTTCCCGATACTTTGTGTGTGGTTAGCACATCATACGTTACGCTCAAATGGTAAGAGTAAACTCCGGGTTCAACTTTTTTGCCACCATAGTAGCCGTCCCAACCCAAGTTTTCATTTTTAGTTTCAAATACTTTTTCGCCCCAGCGGTTGTAAACTTTCAATTCCATTTGTTTAATGCCGCTTCCTTCAATTTTAAATATATCATTCACACCATCATCATTCGGTGAAAACAAATTCGGCACATACAAAGCCGGTTTTTCAATCACATTCACCCAGTTTGTTCTTGTAAAAGTATCAGCACAGCCACCTGCAACAGATGCAATTAAAGTTACGGTATAAACTCCTTTTTGCGCATAAACATGTTGAGGTTGTGCGTCTGCTCCAATATTTCCATCTCCAAAATCCCAAGCCCAAGTATCGGCATTGGTGCTTGTGTTGGTTATTTCTAAAGCATCTTGATTTTGTATAAGTGTAGTTTGGCTTGCCGTAAACTGTGCAGTAGGTTTTTGTGTAACCACTACTGCTTTTGTAGTTGTATCGCTGCAATTTGCAGTGCTTGCTTTCAACACTACATTAAAAGTTCCACCATTAGTATAAGTATAAGCCGGAGAAAAATCTGTTGATGTTGCTCCATCACCAAAACTCCAAGCATAATCAGTTGCGCCACTTGAAAGATTATTAAATAATATTTCCTGTCCGGTACATTTCGGGTCGAAAATAAAGTCTGCTACCGGAGTAGGATTTTCAGTAATCGTTACGCTATTGCTATCAACGCAATTATTGGCATCTGTTACCGTAACAGTGTAAGTTCCTTGTGTTAAAGTTGCTGTTGCCGTTGCATCACCGCTACTCCAAGCATAAGTTGTTCCTCCGGTAGCAGTAATCGTTGTGTTGCCACCTGAGCAGTAACTCATGTTTCCTATAAATGCAATATTCGGAAGCGGATTTTCTACTACTGTGGCTGTAGCCGTAGCGGTGCAATTATTGGCATCTGTAACCGTAACTGTATAGCTTCCTTGTGTTACCGTAACACTTGCAGCAGCAGTATTTCCTGCATCGTTCCATACAAAATTTGGTGCGCTGCTATTTGCTGTTAAAGTAGTATTTAAACCTGCACAATAGTTTAATGTTCCTGTAATGTTTACTGTTGGCGTTGGAAACTGTGCTGCATTGCTAAACGAAGCACTTGGAGGTGAAGTACAAGCTCCGTCTGTAGCTTCAACAGTGTAACTTGTGCCCGGTGTTGTTCCTGAAATAACACCACCTGCACCTACTGTTGGCCCGGCAGGAGTGAAAACATACGAAAGATTTGCCACATAGTTTGTAACTGTAGTAACTCCATCAGAAGTACAACTTTCAGGTGTAGAAGTTAATGTTGGAGTACTTGGTGGTGCAGTTATGCCGCCATTGCTAAACGGTGCGCTCGCTTGCGAAGTACAAGTGCCATCGTTTGCATCTACGGTGTAACTTGTGCCCGTAACCATTCCTGTTATGGCACCGCCTCCACCAACTGTTGGACCTGCTGGTGTAAAAGTATAAGTGTAAGCCGCATTATAGTTTCCTATTGCGCTGCTGCCATCTGCTAAACATGTTGCAGGTGTTGAATTGATTGTTGGTGTTGCAGGAGCAACCAATTGTGGTGCATTACTAAAAGTTGCACTTGCTTGCGAAGGGCAAGTGCCATCATTTGCCACTACAGTATAACCTGTTCCTGTTACCATGCCTGTTATTGCACCAGGAGCAACCACTGTTGGTCCTGTAGGTGTAAATGTATAAGTATAAGTAGCATTAAAGTTACTAATACCACTACCGCCATCGGCTGTGCAGCTTGGTGGCAAACTTGCAATAGTTGGTGCTGCCGGTGCTGTTAATTGTGGGGCATTGCTAAATGATGCACTCGCTTGCGAAGGGCAAGTGCCGTCATTAGCAATTACAGTATAACTTGTTCCTGTTACCATTCCGGAAATTACACCCGGAGCAGCTACCGTTGGCCCTGCCGGAGAAAATGTATAAGTATAAGTTGCATTAAAATTACTAATGCCGCTGCCGCCATCGGCTGTGCAGCTTGGTGGTAAACTTGCAATAGTTGGTGCAGCAGGTGCTGTTAATTGTGCTGCATTACTAAATGCGCTGCTTGGCTGCGATGTACATGCACCGTCATCTGCAATTACAGTATAACTTGTGCCTACTACCATTCCGGAAATTACTCCCGGAGCAGCAACTGTTGGGCCTGTTGGTGTAAATACATAAGTATAAGTTGAAACATAATTACTAATTCCACTCATGCCATCTGCTGAGCAAGTTGGCGGTGTTGCAAGAATTGTTGGTGCTACCGGAGGTGCAGTTGCTGCACTATTGCTAAATGAAGCAGTAGGGGCAGAAGGGCAATTTCCATCGCTTGCCACTAAAGTATAACTTGTGCCATTTACCATTCCGGTAATTGTGCCGCCTGCGCCTGCTGTTGGCCCTGTAGGCGTAAAAGTATAAGTATAAGCAGCATTGTAATTTGCTATTGAACTGCTGCCCGCAGCCAAACAAGTAGCGGCAACAGAATTGATTGTAGGCGTAGCTGTTGGCACTAATTGCGCTGCCACGCTAAAACTACTGCTTGGTGTAGAATTGCAAGCGCCATCGTTGGCCACAACAGTATAATTAGTTCCTGCTGTTGCACTTGAAATAACACCACCAGCACCTACAGAAGGTCCGCTTGGGCTAAAAGTATAGGTATAAGCTGCATTGTAATTAGTAATAGTTGCTCCACCATCTGCTCCGCAACTTGCCGCAGAAGTTGTAACTGAAGGAGTTGCCGGTGGCGCTGTTTGAGCAGCATTGCTAAATGAAGCACTTGCATTGGAATTGCAACCATTTATTCTTGCTACAACGGTGTAGCTTGTTCCTGTTGTCATTCCCGAAATTGTTCCCGGTGCTGCAACCGTAGGCCCTGCCGGTGTAAATACATAAGTTGCCGCAGGATCGTAATTGCTTACAGTGCTACTGCCGGCAGCTAAACATGTAGCAGGAGTAGATGTAATTGTAGGAGTAGTAGGTAATACAAGTGGACCGTTGTAGGTGATAAAAATTACACCCGGAGCACCATTGCCACCTCCAGAATCTCCACCTCCAGCAGCACCGCCACCATAATTATTACCATTCTTATTACAGCTATTACAACCAAAAGCACCTCCCGCACCTCCGCTTGGGCCCGCAGCCGCACCTCCTGCACCACCGGTTCCACCACTACCACCACTACCAGCAGATCCTGTAGTATTAGTACTTCCGCCACTTGCTGCTCCTCCTGCTCCTCCACTTCCCGTACTTCCATTTCTAGTTCTCCCTCCTGTGCCTTGAGAGCCACCATTCGCAACTAAATTTGCTCCTGTACCAGAGAAAGTACTATTCCCCCCATTACTACCATTATCTCCGTGACTAGAGTCTCCTCCATTACTTCCTCCGCAACCGCCTGCACCTACTGTAAAATTATACGTAGTTCCTGGAGCTACGGTAAATGTGAGTGTAGTATAACCGCCTCCGCCTCCGCCTCCGCCTCCGCGTGTATTGTATAAGCCTCCATTACTTCCACCACCTCCGCCTCCGCCTCCGCCTCCGCCTCCATAAACTTCAACTGTTATAGATGTAACGCCACAAGGAACAGTCCAAGTATTTGTTACAGGTGAGTTACAACCACCCCCAGTAAGTGTAACATCTTGGGCTATTCCCAATAAAGGAAAAATAGCTAATAACAATAATAAAACAATCAGGTAAAAACCTTTCTTCATAATCTTATTCTGAATTTGAGCCAAAGTTAAAAATAAAGTTTTTTTGTGCTACTTACTTACAAACAATTTAAAAAGTATCCTTCTTTAAACGATTTGATAAATTTAGTTTGCTCAATAGTATTTGATTGAAAAACTACACAAAAGGTTGCATATATATTTATCAAATATCATCTGATTTTTAAAATTTGCTATGGGCTTTTTACTTTCACTCGTTTTGAAAATATTATCATTGTTATTAGATGCAGAACCAAAAATATTTTAGCTGGAAGCGGCAATTAGTAGTAGCTATTTGCACTTTTCTTTTTATTGGTCTTTTATATTTTTTAATTCCGGGCTATCGCTGGGCAGTAGAGGAAATTGGTTTTAGAAATTTAAACTTGGTTAATAAAATTGAGGAAAAAAGAAAAAGTGAAAATTTACCGCCACTAAATGTTCATGAGAAACGTGCCTTTAAAATTGAAGGTTATTACTACTTGCAACTTTTAAACACCTCAACACCACAAGATGCGGTAATTTTACTTCCGCCAAGGAGTGTTACACATGGCACCCGCCACGAGTTTGTAAACTCCAGCGAGTGGGTTGCTTACTTTATTTATCCGCGTTTGTGCATTGGTTATGATGAGCGATTTAAAAACCCGGAATTGTATTCTAAAGTTACACACGTTGCTATCGTAAACGGTTGGGGTTATGAGTTCCTAAAATATCCTATTGAAAAGAAAGAAGAAGAGGCAGTGTTGCCTATCGAAAAACCTAAGCAATAAAAGTTATACCGATTGGATATTCGTAATAATCCAATTACATTGTCCTAAACGACTATCATCCCGATAGCTATCGGGAGCATTATACAATATATTATTGGACTAATTTATAAATCAATTTGGTATTACTTTCTAATCATCTAAATTATCAATCACCATTACTTCTTCCGCGTCTTCATCTGAAGATTCTAACTTCACTTCCACTTTTGGTCGGCTATTATTTAAGCCAAATGCAAGTCCGCTTACGGAAGTTAATTCCGAAAAGAATTTTGACGAAAGCTCAACCGTGATATTCGAGCGAAGCTTTAGTTCAAAATTATCTCTGTTATTTTTCACATAAAACTTAACAGGAATTTCTCCTGCATAATTGGTGCAAACCGCACTTAGCGAATCCACAAATGTTGAAGAAATATCTTCTTGGTTGATATAAAACGAGAGAAACTTTGTTTGCTTCTGTCGCACATCGCTCAATAGTTCAACTCGTGTAATTTTAAACGCGAAGTTATCTTCACTGCCAAAGCGCGATTGGTAGCGCCCTTGAATATGCAATAGTGCACCGAGTTGGGTTATAAACGGTTTAAAGTCTAAATAATCTTTTCCAAAAACAGCAAACTCATAAGAGCCTTCATAATCTTCTAAGGTAAACATGGCATATTCGTTGCCATTTTTTGCGGTTCTAACAATCGTTTTTGCAACAATTCCTGCCACTTTCAAATCAATATTTTTTTGGTTCGGAATATCACTCAATCGGCAATTTGTAAAGTGCTGAATTTCTAATTTGTAATCGTCTAAAGGATGTCCGCTCAAATAAATTCCGGTAACTTCCTTTTCGCGCTTTAGCTTTTCTAAAAGCGGCCAATCTTCGCGCTTCATCAATACAGGTTCAGCAACAATATCATCAACGGTGCCACCAAAAAGTGAGCTTTGGTTACTTGCCTTATTATTTTGTGTTTTGTTGCCAAATTGCACTGCGTAATCTATGCCGGAAAAGTCTTTATCATCTTTCTCAATATACATGCTTCGGCTTATATTTTGAAAACTATCAAAAGCGCCCGCCAATGCTAAACACTCAAGTGATTTTTTATTTACCGAGCGTAAACTACAACGTTTAGTAAGGTCAAAAATAGAACTAAAAACTCCGTTAGCATCACGCTCTTCTAAAAGTGAATGAACGGCTGCTTCGCCCACGCCTTTTATAGCAGAAAGTGCATACCTGATTTCGCCCTGTTTATTTACTGAAAATTTAAAGCTACTCTCGTTCACATCAGGACCTTTCACCGCTAAACCCATGCGTTTACATTCATCCATAAAGAATGTAATTTTTTCAATATTACCCATGTTGTTTGAAAGCACCGCAGCCATAAATTCTGCCGGATAATGTGCTTTTAAATATGCCGTTTGGAAAGCTACAAAAGCATAACAAGTAGAGTGCGATTTATTAAAAGCATACGATGCAAAAGCTTCCCAGTCTGTCCAAATTTTATCGCAAATTTTCGGATCGTGTCCGTTTGCTGCCGTGCCTTTCATAAAATCTATTTTCATTTTATCGAGGTCTTCGCGCTTCTTTTTCCCCATAGCTTTACGCAAGTAATCTGCTTCTCCTTTGGTGAAGTTTGCCAACTTTTGCGAGAGCAACATCACTTGCTCTTGATACACCGTGATACCATAAGTATCTTCCAAAAATTCGCGCATTTCCGGTAAGTCGTATTCCACTTTTTCTCTACCGTGTTTTCTTTCTATAAACTTTGGAATATATTCTATTGGCCCCGGACGATAAAGCGCATTCATCGCTATTAAATCATCAAATTTATCGGGCTTTAGCTCCTTTAAATATTTCTGCATTCCGGCACTTTCAAATTGGAAAGTTGCATTGGTATCGCCCTTTTGATATAGCTGATAGGTTTTTTCATCGGTAAGCGGAATATCGTCTAACTTAATCTTCACACCATGGTTTTGCTCAATCAATTTTACGGCATCGCGCAAAATGGTGAGCGTTTTAAGCCCAAGAAAATCCATTTTTATTACGCCTGCATTTTCAATCACCGTTCCTTCAAATTGCGTAACCCACAAATTAGAATCTTTTGCCGTAGCTACCGGAAGAATTTCGCGCAAATCTTTGGGCGCAATAATTACACCCGCTGCATGAACGCCTGTGTTGCGCACTGTTCCTTCTAATTTTACTGCTTCGCGAAGCACTGTTCCTTCAAAGCTCTCGCTCTTAAATTTCTCTTGTAATACTTTTAAATTCTCTAATTCATCTGCCTGAAATTCCTTTTGCACGTCTTTATTCTCCAGTGAAATATTTAGAATTTTTTCGAGTGAAGTGCCGGGTTTGTTAGGTACTAATTTTGCTAAAGCATTAGAATCTTGTAAAGGTAAATCGAGCACTCTGGCAACATCTTTTATGCTACTTTTTGCAGCCATAGTGCCGTAAGTAACAATTTGTGCTACCTGCGATTTGCCGTATTTATCTACCACATAATCTATCACTTTTTGTCTTCCTTCATCATCAAAATCGGTATCAATATCGGGCATACTTTTACGTGCCGGATTTAAAAATCTTTCAAAAAGCAAATTGTATTTTATGGGATCAATATTGGTAATTCCAATGCAATAAGCCACTGCTGAACCTGCCGCAGAACCACGTCCGGGACCAATTAGCACGCCTAAATCTCTTCCTGCTTTTATAAAATCGCTCACTATTAAAAAGTAGCCGGCAAAGCCCATTGTTTTAATCGTGAAAAGCTCAAAATTTAAGCGCTCTTCAATTTCAGGAGTTATCTCAACATAGCGATTTCTTGCGCCCTCAAATGTTAGATGCTTTAAGTATTCCCATTGGTTATTTACATCGGGCGTTATTACATCTTTGCCAATTACTTCGGTAGTGGTGTGGATTTCAAACTCTTTTGGAATTGGGAAATTTGGGAGCAAAATATTTTTCTCTAAAGTGAGCATTTCTACCTTATCGGCAATTTGCATGGTATTGTCCACCGCTTCCGGAATATCATCGAAGAGCGAAGCCATTTCATCTGTTTTTTTGAAATAAAATTCGCTGTTTGGAAAACCAAAACGAGTGGCATGGGTTTTTAGTTCATCTTCGTCCACCACATCTTTTTGAATAGGTGTAGATTTTTTTTCTCCTGTGTTGATGCAGAGCAAAATATCGTGCGCGTTGTAATCTTCTTTGTCCACATAATGCGAATCGTTTGAGGCGATAACTACCACATTGTGTTTAAGCGCAAACTTAATAAGCACTTCATTTACTTTATGTTGGTCTAAAATATTGTGGCGCTGCAATTCCACATAATAATCTTCTCCAAATAAATCGAGCCACCATTTAAATACTTTCTCGCCTGCATCTTCACCTTTTCGCAAAATAGTTTGAGGCACTTCTGCACCAATACAACAAGTTGTAGCAATTAAGCCTTCGTGGTATTTTTCAATTAAGGCTTTATCTACTCTCGGATATTTTCCGTACAAACCTTCGGTGAAACCAAGCGAACAAAGCTTCACTAAATTTCTGTAACCCATTTCGTTTTTTGCCAAAAGCAATTGGTGATGGCGCACATCGCGGTTTTCTTTGGTAAAACTTTTTTGGCTCATATCGCTTACCACATAAAACTCGCAGCCCACAATTGGTTTAATGATTGAACCATCTTTATTCCCTTTTATTTTGGCAGCTTCAGCCACAAACTGAAACACGCCAAACATATTTCCGTGGTCGGTGATGGCAATGGCTTTTTGCCCATCTGCCACAGCTTTTTTATATAGTGAAGGAATTTTAGCCGCTCCATCTAAAAGCGAAAATTGAGTATGGTTGTGTAAGTGAGCGAATTGCATAAAGTAAAATTTAAAGGAAGAGATGCCGCAAAAGCATCAAGTGAAACCGCAATATACAACTTAACTCAAAAACTATTTTCACAAGAAATGAAAACGTGGTGGATAAAAAATACAGCAACTTATTTTTTGAAGAAAAGTATGAAATTTATATCAAAAACCGATGTTTCCATTCTGGTTTCGGTAGCATACATTCATTTTTTTTACCAAACCAACGGTAGCGATTTTTTGCCACAATGTTATATACAGCATCGCGAATAAAACGCGGCACTATAATAAAAGCATAAAACAATTTCCATGCTCCGGAAAGCTGTTTGGCAATACGCAAAGCAGCATCAGAACGTTGATATATTTTGCCGTTTTCAATTAAAACAATGCTATCGAAATTTGAAGTTTTTAATCCGTGTTGAGTTAAAATTTTGTTTGCAGAATCAGATTGCAGTGAAGCAAATTGAAAGTATGCTTGCTCATCGCGCAGCAAAATAAATTGAACCGAAGATTCGCATAAATTGCAAACACCATCGAAAAGAATTAGTGCTTTTTCTTGCTTCATATTCGCTGTAATACCGATTGGATATTCGTAATAGTCCACCTAAACGATTATCTCATCGGCATTATATAATATATTATTGGACTAATTTATAAATCAATTTTGTATAAGAGGTTTCTCTACAAGCATAAAGTTATAGCTTTAATCTCATATTATTCATAGATTCTTTGCTACAATAATACTACTTTATGCCTGCTTCAACTGCTCAGAAACTATAAACCCAGATTACACAATGTAAATTTAGTGCCTAAACAAGTTGCTGCAACAGTTTGATGAAAAGATTAGTTAACTTGTCTATTCTTTAAGTAACCTTAGCGAACCGGTAAACTTATTGTTAGATACACTTAAAATATAAATGCCGCGGGCAGAAATATCAGACAACTCAAGGTATAGTGATTGCCCCACCGTATTTACATTATTTAGGTTTACAAGTTGCTGCCCCATAACATCAAATACAGCAACACGATAGCTGCCTTCTGCCAAACCGCTTACGCGAACAGCATTGCTAAACGGATTAGGCATTACCGACAACTTAAAAGCATTATCTAAACTACTGCTTATTGAGGTTTGCGTGGATCTGAGTTTATCTCTGTTTGCCACACTGCTATTTAGGCAAGCGTTCATTCTTGCTGCCTGCCCAACTGTAAACATTCTACTGCAATACGAATAGTCCATAAAATTCTGAACATTTTCTATTACACCGTTTGTACATTCGCTCAAATTTAGATTGCAACTTAAATTGGAGCCTTTTGTAATTGGGGTATCGCTCACGCTATCATCACCGCAAGTAATATTAGGGTTGCCATTTCCCCACGTATGCAGTAAGTTTAAATAGCGCCCAACCTCCTGTGTAAGCGCTCTTGAATTAAATGGTTTACTGGTTCCGATACTGCCAATAAAAGAATGCCCCATTACTATTCCATCTCTCTCCGGAAAGCTATCTGCCGAAGCGGGAAGTAATGTTGCTGGTGGGTTAACCACTCCCTGTTTTATTGTCCACACGTTTAAGTATTTGGCGGGATTCCACTGGTTTAAGTAGAAGCTGTCTGCAATGGGAGCAGTAATATATGAAGTATAAATACGGTCTATTCCGGTAGTGGGATTACCTTGCGGGTCTGTACTTGCCAGTTTAAATTGTATGTTGGCATTGCCGATTATACTTTTAAACGGAGCAACAACGTCTGCCGTATCGGCATTGAGTTTGTTGTAATCTTCATTTAAAATGCGAATGGCATCTACAATTTGAGAATCGGCAATATTTTCTACACCGCCATGGTGCAAAACATGGAATACTACTTGTATGGAATCGGTTTGCGCTTTTGAAAAAAGTACAGTACTCACAAAAAGCATAACCAAAAATCTGTTGGTAAAGGTTGTTCTATTCATAACGATATAAGTTTAAAGTTCTATAATAATAAGCTGTTTTTTTTGGGGTTTATATGAGCAATAAAAACATTCTCATAAAATTTTCGGTTTAGTGTTCAACAATAAATTTCTTGGTTGCTAACAAGTTGTAGCGTTCATAAATTTTTAAGAAATAAATGCCGCTTGCAAGTTCCGAAGTAGCCAGCACCTCTTTACCCGAAGCGTTTAATGGTTTGTTGCTCAAAACCTCTTGCCCCAATACATTAGTTACTTTTACACTCAGGTTTTCATTATCACCTATAAGGTATGTTAAATTCAAATTATTCTTTGCCGGATTTGGAAATATATTTACTCCATACGCCTCACTACCGATCGGTGTGGCCACAGCCGTTCCGGTATTTACGGTAACTTTTACCGTATCATAGCTCCACCAGATACCTGCACAATCCTGTACACTATCGCGCATGGCAATCACATAATAGGTACTGCTATCGGGGCATACTGTGCCGCCATTAAAACCCTCCGCTATTTTATTGCCTGCGGCATCTTGCCAGTAAACCGTATCGTAAGTAGTAATGTTGGCAGTGGCATTTAGCTTTATACAAGTGCTGTTTGCTTTAGTAAAGGCAGTATCTTGTATAGTGGTAGTAACATCATTACCATTAAATGGATATATATCGCTGAGGGCATCTAAACCAAGAAAACGGCTCTCTACATCACTTAGCCCAATTCTAAAATGTATGTATTCATAATCTTGCAATTTAGGCGTAAGTATAGCAGTGTATTGGTGCCAGCCCGTATCTATTTGCCCGCTTTCCCAAAGTTTTTCGATGCGGGAGCAACTATCGGCATTTCCCCATACAACTAATGTTTGTATTTGTATTGTATCTAGCAATGTTGGTGTCATGGAAAAAGTAGCCCAAAGTGTCATGGTATATTTTTTCCCTGAACGAAGATAACAGGGTAACTTTGTTGATATAGATCCCGCCCATGAACCAGGTCCTAAACGTAATGAAATATATGTATCTCCTTCATAAGGATCTTTTGGATAAACATCCTGATTAAATGAACCATAAGTATAAACACCTACATATCCTTCACACAGTGAAAAGTAGGGAATGGCACAATATGATACAGTTTCCATACTATCCATTGTACCACCACCATGTTGACAACATGGCATCCCTTCTAAATCCTTATTTGGTACTATTATCTGCGCTTTTACATTAAATGTAAAAGCGCAGATAATAACTACTATCCACGCTTTTATATAATTCATTTTACAAAAATTTTGCCATTATATTTTTTTCCGGAACTCATAGTAACATCATACAATACTATTTGAGATGATATAAACTCAAATAGTTGTATTCTGTTTTCTCCTTTTACAAAAGAAACTTCCTGTATAATCCTACCGCTAATATCAAACAGTTTGAGTTTACCCATTTCTGAAGATAAAATATTCAGGGTGTTTCCTTTATCTATAACAGTAGGAAAAACTTTAAATAATTCTAAGCTGTTTCCCTTGCCAGCAACACTATCAGTTTTGTAATAGCCCGTAGTTTCAAGGCAATAATCCTGGAAGCTGTTATCATTTTTTTGATATACCACATTCCAATAAGCTCTTGCGGCAAAAATGGAAGGTCCGCCCGTAACATAACACTCGGCAGCAAGTGCCCTCAACTCCGCACTATCGGTTGCATTGGGGTATAAGGCTGCTATATTGCCCGTAAAAAGTTGTAAAGCATGGCGCAGTTTTAAGGCATTCAGCTTTTGTATATTCTGCTCGTGTCTTGTGGTGGGTATTATGCTTTCGTTTTCACTTAATAAGCGGTAAGCGGTTGCACTGTCGGCAGCAGCATCTGCCTGCTTTTGCAGCCTGTGCAATGCCAAGAAAGATTCCATGCCTGCATTTTGATAATAATATTCGTATAAGATACTGCTTTCTTCCCTTAGCCAATGGTTTTCTTCCAAAGCCAGCATAATCTGCTCCTCGCGCCACAGGTTAAAGTAAGGGTTCAGCGAATCTGTTGCCAAAGTATCGCCCACCAAAGTTTCCATCCACTGCAAAAACTGCAAATCTTCCTCGCTCATTTTGCCGCTGCGGGTTTGGGTAAAGGGATAGCAGGAATAAATGCCGTTGTTGGGCGTGGTGAAATTATAGCTTAAGGGCGTATTGGATACGCCCCAAAAATCACTTTTCACTGCTCCCAAACTTGTGGGGTTAAGTGCGTATCCGTTTCTAAAATAGAATTTCTGGCTGCTAATGGGGCTGCCATTGGGCGTAGCAAAATAGCCAAAGTGGAAATTGGTAGTTCCGTTTACCGTGCCATACCATTTGTTGTCGTTGGTTTCGGTGGTGCTGCCTTGGTTGCCTATAATGGTAGGGTTGTAGAGTGCCAGCCCCACTTTTGTTCCGTTCATCATCATGGCGTTGCGCCTGTACTGCACGCCCACGGAGTTTGCGCCCGTAGCCGCCAAAGCCCAGTGCATATTCAGTATGCTGTCGCAATGCACATAAGCGGGGTTGGTGCGGGTGCTGTTTATGTTTACACCTATAATTTTTGTAGTAGTGGTGTTATTGGCGGTATAGGTAACATTGGGTGTAGGCACAGGTTCTACGTCAATATAGTTTTGCGTAATGTTCATTCCCTTATCGCTGGTGCTTTCTATACCTGCCCAGCCTATGTTTGAAAACGAATAGTTGCGGGCGTGGATGTTAATGCCGTTGCCCCATATAAGCGGAAGGTCGGTGTTGTTGGTGGCAATGCCTTTTACCACCTGGCGCAGCATATTGTTTGCAATAGTAATGCGGTACGAAGAAGAAGAAGAGGTGCTGTTGCTGATGCTTATACCTGTTGAGTTAGCGGTTTGTGCTGCACTGCCGTTTGAGAAAGAAAGCAGGTTGTTTTGAATTTCTATAACAGAGTTATTGCTTGTGCCTATCAATACACCAAACTGCGTAACTCCGGGTGAATAAGCCGTGTTGTCGTTAAAGCTTATGTTGGAAGAATGGTTAAACAACGAAACAAAGAACGCGGTGGTAAGCCGCTCAAAGTAGTTTTTACGGATAGAAACATTCATGGTAAATGCCTGATTAACGCCCACCAAGCCTGTTTTAAAATTGTTTAAGCCTTGTGGCGTTCCGTCTCCCACTTCGAGCATGGTATTGGAGGTTGTTCTGTGTGCATGAATACCGGAACCGATACCCACATATCCGGAACCATAGGTGTAGGAAATTCTAAAATCGGAATTAAGCACTTTCACCGCGGCATCTTTAATTACAATACCCGCACCCAAACTGTTATCGCTTCCATAACCGAAGTAGTTGGAGTTGGTACGGGTAGAAAATACTTTGCCTATGGTGATTGGGTTGGCAGAAGTATTGAATATATCGGTAATTTCTATACCTGCATTCATAATAGGAATGGGGTTGGAAATAGTAGAAAGTTTTAAAGTACCGTTGGAATAAAAACCTGTGTTATATACCTCAAAAAGTGCGGGCATTGCATTACGCACGGCAATGCCGCGATAGCCGTTGATAAATTCCGTATTGAAGGTTTGTATTTTTCCTCCCGATGTATTTAATATTCCAAACTCTGCATCATAAATCGATGTTTTACCGCCAAAAAATTCGCGTAGCGTTACTTGTGCTGCCGCATTGTTTATTTCTATTCCTTTCCACATATAGTCAGAACAGCCTTTTAGCGTAGAAGTGTAGCACCCTAAATTAAAATTATTGGTTTTAATATTTCCATTCGCACCAAATCTTATTTCTGTACAGCCCAAGAAATCGAGATTACTATTAAGGCTGAGTGTGCCGTTGATAACAATTTGGTTAGCTCCGGACATGAGCATAGTACCCGATACGCTGCCAGATCCCAAAATACTGCTCACTTGTGCAAGCAGTTGTGTGGAAGTAATTGTGCTATCGAATGTTAATGCAGGATTATCTGCGGTACAGCAACTTTCAGGGCGATTCCAAAGCCCTGATGCGGTGGAAGTGCAACCCACAGCGTTGGTAACGGTTACCGAATAGAGGGTTTGAGCATTGGGTTTTACAATAATTTGATTTGATGTGCTGCCTGTGCTCCACAAATAACTTGTCCCTGTGCCGCCTGTATAATCGGTAGCGGTAATCTTATGCAAACATGCGCCCTTGATTTCGTCTGAAAAAAGAAGGGCTATTGGGTCTTCGCTAACAGCAATTGTTTTACCCACAGTTGCCGTACACCCGTTGGCACTTGTAACTGTAACCGTGTAAGTAGTGGTGGCAGAAGGGCTTACACTTTTTGTTGCTCCCGTGCCAAGCCCGTGACTCCATTGGTAGGTTGTGCCACCGCTTGCAGTTAATGTTACCGATGATGGAACTCCCGAACAAATAACATTTGTACTTGATGAAATAGAGCCGGTTGGTAATGCCTTAATATTTACAGTAACGCTTACTGTTGATGAGCAGCCATTGGTTGTTCCCTTAACAGAATATGTGGTTGCAGCAGTGGGAGAAACAATAATAGATGAACTTGTTGCACCTGTGGACCACAGATAAGAAGCAGCTCCGGCAGCAGAAAGTGTAACTGAACTGCCTGAACAAATTGAGGGAATAGGCGGCACAATAGTTACACTGGGCGGAATTTGTGCAGTAACCGTAATTATTTCGGTATCGGTGCAGCCGTTTAAGGTGGCGCTAAGCATTAACTGATAGGTGCCGGACTGTGAAAAACTTACATTGGTATTGGCAGAAGTGGAATTGACAAAAGTTACCGTGCCCGGACCACTTACTTTTGTCCATTGATAGCTTGCACCGGAAATGGCACAAACAGCATCACCCACATTAGTGCTTAACCCGCAAATGGTTTTATTGCCTCCGGCAACTGCTAAAGGGCGGAGGGAAATATCGTCTATATAGTAATATGCAAACGGAAACCAAGTTGATGAATATGGATAGGTACCCGGACCGGATGGAACACTTACAGTAGGCACTTGCTGGTAATCAACAACATGAGATGATACCCATATCATCATTTCCGTACCCGTAGCGGTGTAGCAGGTTGTTATTGGTGTCCAATTGGCTTTATCTGTTATGGCTGAAGGGTGATAATACGAAAAAGTTGTTACCATAGAACTATCCCTTATTTGAAAACCCATAGATGATGCCAATTTGGAACTTTCGGCAAGGTTGGCATACATTTCAAATACATAAACTCTTCCGGCTGTCATTCCTCCTATATTATGCAATATGCCTTCCTCTACATAATTAGGGCTTTGCCCGGAAAACAAACCCGCATAGCCATTCCCTGAATGTGGCATCTGTGTTCCATAAGCGTTAAGAGGAATACCCGTTGTTGTGCTACCTTCCACACAAGTGTTGAAATAATCGGGAGTTATTGTTCCATGTAAATAGGGCAGGGCATCCCATTGGCAGGCTGCAAAGCCACCGGTAGTATTAACCTCTTCATTGCACATATAATAAGGAGGTTCTGTATAATAGGCTTCTAAATTGCCATTGGTTATGGCATCACCGCAAGTTGCAATCGGTGCGGCACAATCTGCCCTTGCTGCGCTATTAAAATTTGCCGGTGATTTTACCACACAGCCGTTCACTAAGCTAAAATACGGGAGCGGCATCGGGTTATGCTTTCCTTTAAAATCAATATTATTGGTAGCAAAACAAGCCAACATTCCAACAAACTTTCCTTTTATGTTTATGTTGCTGCCGGAAATTACAATACCACTAAAAAAACTATTGCTGCCAATAGTTACATTTCCTGCTACATTCCAATAAATATTTTTGGCATTTACTTTTCCTTTAGCATAAATAACTGCATGGCTGTCTATATTCAGGTTGCTCCCAATATTGAAAATGAAAACAGAGCCTGTATCGCCTTGCAGGGTTAAAGTATCGCTTAACACAGCATCACCGGAAATGGTATAAACTCCGGCATTTAAAGTTTGCCCGCCCAGCAAGCCGCTGATACTTGTGCCGCTTTGTGCTGCCATAAAGGCTTGGGCAGTATTTATATCAGACAGCGCAACGGTGATTTTTGTACCCGATACAAAAACACTATCTGCCATTACTTTACTGTTGATGGCATTTAATGCTCCGGCATTGCCAAAAACTTTTACGGTATCGGTTGCACGAATAGAATCACCAGCCAACAAACCAAACCGGACGGCACTACCTAAATCGGGCGCTGTTTGCGCAAAACCATTTGGGTTTAAAAAAGTAGAAAAAACCATGATACCAAAAATTAAGCATTTAGCAATGGTTGAAACAAGAGGAAATGAAAATTGACGGGTAGGATCTACCCCCCTCCAATTATTAACATTTTTTAAAGATTGTAATTTGTTTTTCATAACACAGGTTTTTAGAGCAGCCCGCTTGGGCATGCGGTGAGTAAATGGTGTGGTAAAGATATAGTATAATTTTTCTAAAAACAAAAAGGGATTTGTTAATTCAGAATTACACAATAAAAAAACGTTTTAACCCAGACTATGCAGTAGGAATTATAATGCATTGCTAAGTCTTGTAGGAGATTAGCACTTTTATTTGGCTTTTGCTTATCCATGTAAACATGCTGCATTATCTATAATAAGAAAACTACAGAAACATTAACTATTGCTTACAAATTTGTTGTTTAGCCTTGCGTTTAAATATGTTTTAAAATCAAATAAAATAATATGAAGAATTTCTTTTTATTACTGCTTAGCATTGGACTTTTTACAGCATGTAACCAAACTGCCAAACACGAAGACCACGACCACGATAATTCATCAGAAGCGATTACGCTCATCAATGGTGAAAAATGGAAGATAAACGAAGAAATGAAACCTAACATTACCGAAGCAGAAGAGGTTTTGAACAACTACATTAAAGCAAACGGAACTGATTACAAAACCTTAGCTTCTGAACTAAAAGACAAAAATACTGCCTTAGTAAAAAGCTGCACCATGACTGGTGAGAGTCACGAAGAACTGCACAAATGGCTGCACCCGCACATTGAATTGATAAAAGAACTACACGATGCTGAAAATGAAACAGAAGCGCAAGAAGTGATTGCAGAGCTACAAAAATCATTCAGCACTTTACACCAATATTTTGAATAATTCGTTTAATAAATAATGAAAGAAAGCTTACATTATACAAAGCTACACCGTAGCCTGCATTGGATAATTGCACTCTCTATGATTGCTTTATTTGCAACAGGCTTCATGCGTATGTTTTGGATTGAAAGAGATTTTATTTCCTCTGTTTTAGGAACGGAACTCCCTGATTTAGAACTTACCAAAACACAACTTAGGGCTATTACAAAAAATATTCGTGAGCCAATGTGGAAATGGCACGAGATATTTGCAAAAGTGATGTTTATTGCCTTTACTGCAAGAGTAATTTACATGTTTAGAAAAGGAATAAAATTTCCTAATCCATTAAATAACACGCTGCCTGTTAAAGAGCGATTTCAGGGTCTAACTTATGTACTGTTTTATGTGCTTGTTGCTGTTTCCATTACAACCGGAATTTGTATTGAATACCATTTACTCGACCAATGGCACGATGCTATTGAAGAAACGCACAAATTAGGTGCCTATTGGTTTCCTGCGTTTGCCATTCTACATTTTGGAGGCTTGGCAATAAGCGAAATTTCAGACAAAAAACGCGTAATAGGCAAAATGATTTATGGAGAATAACTAAGTTGTGAGCGGTAGGCTTTGGGTTATGAGCAAAAGTCATAAACTTTTAGCAGCGGTGTTGCCATAATTTTACTCTTTCACAAACTTAAAATTGCTTGAAGTATTTACCTTCGCAATTCTTCCAAAGTAAATGCCTGATACTAAATTATTACACAAAATAGCATTGGCTCCACGCTGTAAGCTATGAACTGCAATCTTTTTTCCACTAATATCTGAAATGTACAACACTCCTTCATTTTCCATATCAATATTCAATACTGAAGCTACGGGATTTGGATAGAAAATAATTTGCGGCACATGTTCAATTTCCTTTCTTATTGCAGTAGTTTCATCTAAGCGATGTCGGCTAAAAAATCGCCATATTTCCTGAGAAGCGTGAATATCCTTATCTGTTTTCCCAACCAAAAATTCAGGATATTGAGCAAACGGCATGCTTGGCCAAGTGTGTCCGCCATTGGCAATTTTGTAATGCAAAACTTCCGAACCATTATTGCAAACAGCATTGTGAATACTTTGTACCGTGCAGCCATCTGCCGTATTCACATCAGGTAAAGATGTGGTAATCACATTTCCCGAACAACCATTTTTATTTCGCCAATAAGCAAGCACACTATCAATTGGTTTTGTTCCGTTTTGAGCATTTCCTGTATATGCAACTATTGGGTCAGAAGTGCCGTGTAAATCAAATATAGGAACTGCTCGAACGGGATTGCAACTATCGAAAGTTACACTATTCATACTTCCGGTAACCGAAGCAATAGCTGCAATACGGTGGCTAAGTTTACATGCCAAAAGATAACTAAAAAATCCTCCGTTACTCATACCGCATGAATAAATTCTATTGGTGTCTAATTCCGCACAAATATTACTGTCGCAGTTATTGGCATTCATAATCATATAATCAATCATAGCATTGGCAAACCCTAAATCATCTTCGGTAGAAGAGCCTGAAAAACCCACATTCCAGCTATTTGAAATTCCATTGGCATAAATTACCGCAAAGCCTGCGGTATCTGCCACTGCATTAAATTCAGAATAGTTTTTAATAATCGTTCCTGTTTCAGTTAATCCATGAAAAGCAAAAACCAATGGTATTTTTTTATCTATACAGTTGTAAGTTCCACATGGTGAATGAAGAATAAAGGTACGAGCTTTTCCACCGTGCATTAGCGTTAAATTGTAATCTTGTGCTTGCAGTAAAAAAGTGTAGAGCAGCGTTACAGAAAGTGTAAAGAATTTGTTCATACCTATTCATTTTGTTGAATAAATGTAGCACAATCTTTCAATCTAAACTTTTTGGAGAAAAATTATTGCAGCCAACTTTTTAACTCCAACATATTGTGAAATTTAAAATCAGCAATTGCAAATTTTGGGTTTTCAAAATCGAAAGAATAAGGAATAGCAGCACAAGTCATTTTAGCAGCTTTGGCAGCAATAACTCCCGCTACCGAATCTTCAATTACTAAACATCTTTCGGGTTTCACTCCAAGCTGTTTTGCTGCGGTAAGAAAAACAGCGGGATGCGGCTTTCCATGTGCTTCAAACTCTGCTGAAACCAATGCCTGAAAAAGATGCTGACCACCCAAACGCTGTGCCATAGCGCGAATAAGTTTTATGGCAGAAGATGATGCTACTGCTGTTTTATATCCTAATGCCTGAGCGTGTTTCACTGTTTCTTCAACTCCCTGCATCAAAGGTGCTTCGTGCAGCATGTAATGTTCCATTTTGGATATTACTTCCTCGGCAATTTGCGCAGTGGTTTTTCCGTGCCAAGGGCTTTGGTGAAACCAATACTCAACCACTTCATCAAAGCGATAGCCGGTAGTTTTCATGCAATCTGCTTCAGTTAAATTTAGCCCCACAGTTTTAAAAACTTCTATCTCGGCTTTTCGCCAAAATGGTTCAGAGTCAATTAACACTCCGTCCATATCAAAAATTACAGCTTCAAAATTCATTTCCATATTAAAACAATCATGCCTGCCAAAATAAGAGCCGCTCCAATGGCAAGTTTTGGTGAGAGTGGTTCACTTAATAAAATTACAGAAAGCAAAATAGTAATTACAATGCTTCCTTTATCAATTGCAGCAACATACGAAACTGTTCCTAATTTCATAGCGCGATAATAAAATATCCATGAGAGTGCCGTTGTGATTCCAGATAATACCAAAAACAAAACCGGCTTAAACGAAAGTGCAGAAATATCTTTATGCCCTTGCCATAAAAACACATTGATTGCCACAACTACAAGTACCACCGCAGTTCTAATGGCAACTCCTAAATCGGCACTAATATTTTGTATTCCAAATTTTGCAAGTACAGAAGTTAATCCGGCAAAAAAGGTTGCCAACAATGCGTATAAAAGCCAAGTAGGCATAAGTATTAATTTTCTGCTAAAGTCCACACTGTAGTTCTGCCAAATGCAGGAATACCAATGTATCCGCGCACATCAACCACATTGCCTTTCAAGGTCATTTTGCAAGAATATGTTTTACCGTTTTTAGGATCGTAAATAGTTCCGCCCACAAATTCATTTTCATTTTTTTGAGTAAAATTTTTCATTACAACTGTGCCCAAAAGCGGCTTCTTTGCAAGTTCTGATTCAGGATTATTTTTATCTAATCGCGGTTTGCCGTTTTCAGTTGGTTGCTTTAGCCAAACTATTTTGCCATAGTAGTTTCCATGCTCTTTGTATATTAAAATTTTACCGTCTTTTTCTTGATTAAACCAAGTGTGTTCAATTCCATTTCCGGCAGCAAACACAAACAAACCAAAAGCCAAACAAAATATCACGGCAATAAAATTTTTCATAAAGACCAATTTAAGTAGCCGAAGATAGAAAGCATTTCCAAAATCAATGAAAAAATAACACGAAAAGCATGTGCAGAAGCAAGCTATAACATTTTGTAAAAGTTAGTACTACAATGGCGTAGCAATATCTTTTATGTTTTTAATAAATTATCTTCGCTGTTTAATTTTTTCAGTCCATGCCTCAAGCACTCAACATACAAAACGAACATAAAAACGGTAAGCAACACACCGAACCTCAGCACATTTTCATAAAAGGAGCAAGAGTTCATAATCTAAAAAATGTAGATGTTGAATTGCCAAAACATAAACTTATTGTAGTAACGGGCGTGAGCGGCAGCGGCAAATCTTCGCTTACTATTGATACACTTTATGCCGAAGGTCAGCGCAGATATGTGGAGTCGCTTTCGGCTTACGCAAGGCAGTTTTTAAGCCGCATGGATAAGCCCGATGTGGACTATATAAAAGGTTTGTGCCCCGCTATTGCTATTGAACAAAAAGTAACCACGCGCACCACACGCTCTACCGTTGGTTCGCTTACCGAAATTTATGATTACCTGCGTTTACTATTTGCTCGAATCGGCAAAACTTATTCTCCGGTAAGTAACGAAGAAGTGAGCAAACACGAAGTAAACGATGTAGTGAATTTTATTTTCAGCTTACCGCAAGACGAAAAGGTTTATATTCTCTTTATCGCTAAGGCAAAAAAGAAACTGGAAGAAGAACTAAAACTATTGCTACAAAAGGGTTTCACCAGAATAAAATGGGATAGTGAAATTTTGCGGATAGAAGATGCATTAAGTGATGAAACGATTGTAAAAAGCAAAGAAAAATTTGTAGAAGTAGTGGTAGATAGGTTAATGGTGCAACATGATGATGAAGAACTGGCTTCGCGCGTTGCAGATTCTGTACAAACAGCATTTAACGAAGGTGGCGGAGAATGTGTAGTTGAATATAGCGAAAAAAAACAGCGGCTTTTCAACGATAAATTTGAGGCAGACGGCATTTCGTTTGAACTGCCTTCGCCAAACTTATTCAACTTCAATAATCCGTATGGTGCTTGCAAAACCTGCGAAGGCTTCGGCAGCGTAATGGGAATTGATGAAGATTTAGTTTTCCCCGATAAAAGTTTAAGTGTTTACGAAGGTGCCATTGCTCCTTGGAAAGGTGAGAAAATGAGTGAATGGGCAGAGCAACTCATTAAAAAAGGAATACTGTTCGATTTTCCGATTCACCGCGCTTACTGCGACCTAAATGACGATGAAAAAAAATTGCTATGGACCGGTAACAGCTACTTTGAAGGGCTTACCCATTTCTTTAAATATTTAGAAGAAAAAAGTTACAAAATACAATACCGCGTAATGCTTTCGCGCTATCGCGGAAGAGCTACCTGCCCCGATTGTTTAGGCTCGCGCATACGCAAAGATGCTTTGTACGTAAAACTAAAAGGCAAAACTATTCCGGCACTTCACCACAAGGAAAAACAACAAACTTTTTACTACAACATAGCCGACTTTCTGCTTATACCAATTAAGCATTTGCAAACAGCCATACAAAGCTTAGAGCTAACCGAACAAGAACAAAAAATTTCTGAGCGCATACTCACAGAAATTCGCAATCGCGTTGATACAATGCTCGAGGTTGGTTTAGGTTATCTTACATTAAACAGACTTTCAAACACGCTTAGCGGAGGTGAAACACAACGCATAAACCTTACGCGCAGCATTGGCAGCAACCTTACGGCTTCGTTATATATTTTAGATGAACCAAGCATTGGCTTGCACCAGCACGATACCGATAATTTAATTCGCGTACTAAAAAACTTGCGTGATTTAGGCAACACGGTTGTGGTAGTTGAACACGATGAAGACATTATGCGCCAAAGCGATTTTATTGTGGACATGGGTCCTGAGGCCGGAATCTTTGGCGGTGAATTAGTGGCAAGCGGCTCACCTGCACAGCTAACCAAAAACCCCAATTCGCTTACGGCAAAATATTTAAACGGAGCGCTCTCGATACCTGTTCCAAACATTCGCAAAAAGCCGGTAAATTTTATTGAAGTATCCGGAGCAGTACAGCATAATTTAAAAAATGTTGATGCTCGCTTTCCTCTCAATGCGCTTACTGTGGTTACTGGCGTAAGTGGCAGCGGAAAAACTACTTTGGTTAAGAAAATTCTTTATCCTGCATTACTACAAAAGTTTGGCGGCATAGGTGAAAAGCCCGGCACATTTCGTTCCCTTTCCGGTGATTTAAAGCGCATTACGGGAATAGAAATGATAGACCAAGATCCATTAGGCAGAAGTTCGCGCAGCAATCCTGTAACTTATGTAAAAGCCTACGATACTATTCGCGAGCTCTTTTCGCGCCAGCAGCTTTCGCGCCTTAGAGGTTACATGCCTTCCACTTTTTCTTTTAATGTAGAAGGAGGAAGATGCGAAACTTGCAAAGGCGATGGTGAAATTGTGGTAGAAATGCAGTTTCTTGCCGATGTGCATTTGCGCTGCGAAGCTTGCAACGGCAGAAAGTTTAAAGAAGATGTGCTGGAAGTTACTTACAAAGACAAAAACATATTTGATATTTTAGAGCTAAGCATTGATGAAGCAATGGAGTTTTTTAGCGACCAGCGCGATGTATATCAAAAACTAAAACCCTTGCAAGATGTGGGTTTGGGCTACGTAAAATTAGGTCAATCTTCTTCTACACTTAGCGGTGGCGAAGCACAGAGAGTAAAATTAGCTTCGTTTCTGCAAAGAGGTTATAGCAATCATCCATTGCTTTTTATTTTTGATGAGCCAACCACCGGTTTGCATTTTCACGACATAAAAAAACTGCTTAGTGCATTCGGCCAACTTTTAGTTGCGGGGCACAGCATTATTGTAATTGAACACAATTTAGATGTGGTGAAGTGCGCAGACTGGCTTATAGATTTAGGCCCGGTGGGTGGAGATGAAGGCGGCTATCTACTTTACCAAGGTGCTCCCGAAGGTATTTTAGCTGTGAAAGAAAGTTTTACCGCTAAATATTTAGCAGAGAAACTAAAATAACCCTAGAAACGATATAACCCTTAGTTAAAAAGCTGAATTAGCAAGTTATTTTATATCTTGCTGCCACTTCTATTTTGAAACATAAATTATATATAGACGTACAAGGTTTCACCAAGTACAGAAACTCTTATGTTTAAACCTAACTATAGTACTTTACCCTCATTTATTAAATTATGTGCTAAAAATTTATTAGACAATGCATAAACATATATTACTTAGTATTGTTACCACTTTAGCAATTACATTATCTTATTCACAAAGTGGTAGAGTTGGTATTGGCGAAAGTAGCCCCGGAAGTAAAGGTTCTATTAAAGGAAATCTTTCAGTGGGAAGCAACTTCTCTTCGCAACAAGCACCTACCGATGGTGCTATTATTGAAGGAAAAACTGCCATAGGCACAGTCTCTCCTGATGCAAGTGCCAAATTGCAAATAGATGCAACCGATGCCGGTATTTTAATACCGCGGGTAACTACTGCACAAAGAAATGCCATAGCAAGCCCTGCAACGGGTTTGTTGGTATATGTAACAGATAACACTAAAGGTTTTTGGTATTATGATGGTACTGCTTGGGTACAAGCAATAGGTCCCAAAGGCGATACCGGTTCGCAAGGAACACAAGGTTTGCAAGGTAATGTTGGTCCACAAGGAGCAAAAGGCGATAAGGGAGATACAGGAAACACTGGAGCGCAAGGAGCAACAGGACCTGCACCTTCAGGTACAGGAATTGTTACAGTAAATAATGGCACCCTCCAAACACCCGGGCAACTAAGTGGAGATGTTATCACAACAGGCTCAGGTTTGGCTACTACTATTGGCATCGGAAAAGTAACCACCGATAAAATTGCAGATAATGCCATTACTTCCATAAAAATTAAAGATGGCGAAGTTGCCAATGCAGATTTAGTTAATATGAGTGCAAATACTATTAAAGGCAGAATTTCAAGTAATGGTACTCCTCAGGATTTAACATCTGCACAAGTATTAAGCATACTTGGTATTACTGCACCAACAGGTGATAACCTTGGTAATCATACTGCTACTACAACCTTAAATATGAATACAAATGCAATATCGGGTGTGCCTACTATCAATGTAAGTTCAGGAAATGGAAACGGCTTGCGCTTTTGGAGTAGCGACTCTTACAAAATAAGTATGGGAAATTCTGCTGAATATCAATACGGACCTGTAACAAGCTATAGTATAAAAAATAATATGAGTAGCAATACTGATAGAGGTTGGACTTGGGGCATTGCTGGCTCTACACCAATAATGGCTTTAAATACACAAGGAAAAATGCAATTGGCCGATGATTTATACGCAATGAGTAAAATTGGAATTGGAACTACCAATCCTGCGCAAGGTAAACTTTGGGTACAAGACGGAGATGTTTGGATAACAGGAAATAATAGTAGGTTAGGTTTTAATACCGATAACACACTAGATAACATACCCAATGCTTCAATTATAGCCTCACAAAATGGCATCTCTGGTACAAGTGCAGATTTAATTTTTAATACATGGAATGGTGCTGCAAATACAGAAATTATGCGCATAAGAAGCAATGGCAATGTTGGCATTGGCATTACTGCTCCTTCTACAATATTACATGTTGGAGCAATAAATGATGCCACTACCGATACCAAAGCAATCACAGTAGAAAGCAATGGCTTTGCTGGTATATATTTAAAAGGCGACAGAGCAAACACAGGTGGAGAGCCCGGTGGAGGCTTTGTTTCGCTTAGTCAAGACAATGCTGCTGTTGAAGGTATTTTAGGGATAATAAACGCTAATGAGACTGACGGCTCCGGAAGAACATTCACCGGCACAGTAGGTAATTCTATGCTAATTGGCAATAAATACAATGGCGCTTTACATCTTGGCACGAATAATACCGTTAGAATGACTGTTGCAAGTAATGGAACTGTGAGTGTAAACAATTTAGCTGGCACAGGCAACAAACTGGTATATGCAGACGCAAACGGGACATTAAACAAAAACCCAACAAACTATGCACAGGGTATTTTATATGGCTCATTCTACATGGGTGATTTTGGAGGCAATTGTGGCAATTCCAGTTTAGGAAGTTATTCGGGCATTATTTCTTCAGTATCTTGTAACACTGCATCATCAAACGATGCAAGTTTTAAAGTAAATTTATCTTCTTCTATAAGTAGTTATATACCATTTATTACTGTAAGGAGCAATACAGCTGGAGCATGGAACAATAACAATGATCAGACATATTCGATTGGCAATATTACTTCCTCTTCATTTGAACTTTATATGCGTGAAGTATCAGGAAATTCACAAAGTATTTGGATAGATATCATGCTAATGGTTAAAAGCTATTAACCATTAAACTCCACAATATAATTCAAACCCTCTAATTGAAAATCGGGTAGGTTTTCTGTTGGGGACTCAATCAGTTTTTCAAATAAATTGCTACCTGAGCCCGTAACCACCACTACTAATTTTTTATGCTCTTTTTTATACTGCTGTACTATGCCATTCACTTCTGCTTTTACACCATTCACCACACCACTTGCAATAGATTTTTCGGTAGAGTTTCCGATAAGCAGAATATCATTTGCCGCAGTGTAATTTTTCAAAACACTTTGTGCTGAAAGCTGAGGTAAATTTGCAGTAAAATGGTGCAACGACTTAAAGCGCATTTCAATTCCCGGAGCAATAGCTCCACCAAGAAATTGCGCATAAGCATTTAAAAAATTATAAGTTATACAAGTACCTGTATCAATTACCAATACATTCTTTTTTGGGTAAAACTTTTGTGCAGCACTCATCAAAGCTAATCGGTCTGTACCAACAGCTTGCGGAGTTTCGTAACAATTAGAAATGGGAAGTTTAAGCTCATATCCAAAACTAAATTTTTTAAATTTCTGTTCTTCTAAAAACTCTTCAACCGGATTGGCAGAGCCTGTTTTAGAGATAATGCAATGTGTAATTGGCTGTTGCTTTATTGCTGCTTTAATTTCAGTAAACGAACTGAGTTTTACTTCAATTTTACCACGATGAAATATAGCTGCTTTTACAGATGTATTTCCAATATCTACAACTAAATTCATTATTCAAATATATGCTTAATCCTCTATTTTCTCGGCACTCAAATTGGGGTCTATCTTTTTAATTAAACCGGTGAGTACATTTCCGGGACCTACTTCATAAAACATGGTTGCGCCATCGTTGCTCATTTGCTTAATAGATTGCGTCCACTTAACCGGAGCAGTAAGTTGTAAAATTAAATTCTGTTTAATTTCAGCAGCAGTATTTACCGCAGTAGCACACACGTTTTGGTAAACCGGACAAATTGGATTGTTGAAATTTAATGTTTCAATTTTTGCTTGCAATTCCTCTTGTGCAGGCTGCATGAGCGGAGAGTGAAACGCACCGCCAACAGGTAATTTAATTACTCTTCTCACGCCTGCATTTTTCAATAATTCACTTGCTTTATCAACTCCTTCGTTGCTACCCGAAATTACCAACTGCCCGGGTGCATTATAGTTAGCCGGAACTACAATTTCATCTGTTACTTGTTTACAGATATTTTCTACTTGTGCTTCGCTCTCGTAGCCCAAAACTGCTGCCATTGTAGAAGGTTTTAGTTCACACGCTTTTTGCATGGCAAGCGCACGTGTAAGTACTAATTGCAAGGCATCTTCAAAACTTAAAACTTTTGCAGCTACTAAAGCTGAAAACTCTCCCAAAGAATGACCTGCGACCATTTCGGGTTTGAAATCTTTAATAAGCAAAGCGCTAACTACTGAATGAAGAAAAACTGCCGGTTGTGTAACTTTTGTTTGTTTCAAATCTTCGGCACTGCCTTCAAACATAACAGAAGCAATATCGAAGCCTAAAATTTTATTTGCTGAAAGGAATAAGTTTTTGGCATCTTCATTTTTCTCATAAAGTTCTTTCCCCATACCCGGAAATTGACTGCCTTGTCCAGGAAATACATACGCTGTTTTCATATCTAAACGATTAAATTTTCTTTGAAATAATAAGAAGCAAAACTTCTGGGCGAAATTTGAAATTATACCTTCTAAAAACAAAAAAGCCGGCAAAAATTTTATCTCTGCCGGCTCTAAGTTTATTTCATTTTCAGAATCTTAAACTCTGTTCTACGATTTTGTTGATGTTCTGCTGATGTACATTTCACGCCATTTGAACACTTGTTGGTTAAATGAGTTTCGCCATAACCAACAGCTAAGATACGTTTCATATCTATGCCTTTAGATTGTAAATATTCTACGCAAGATAATGCGCGCTTCGCAGAAAGAATTAAGTTGTACTCATCACTTGCACGGCTATCGGTATGTGAACTCAATTCAATTTGCATGGCAGGATATTTGTTCAAAATATTCACTAAGTTGTTTAATTCTTTTGCTGCATCTGGGCGAATATTCCATTTATCTAAATCGTAGTAAATATTATCTAAACGCACGGTTAAACCTTCACGCAATTGGTCTAAAGTTAATTCAACATATTTTGTTGAGCCAACTTTTTCGCCTTTTGTGTTTATAGTTTTAGTTGCTGTGCTGTAACCATCTTTAAATGCAGAAATAAAGTATTCTTTATTCGGTTCAACTACAAAACTGCATTTGCAATCTGCACCAGTAACACAAGTTTTCTTTGCTCCTGTTGCTTTATCTTCTACTTCTACTGAAGCACCTGCCAAATTTCCTTTACCGCGTTCTTTCACACACACAACAAGCGTAACGCCTTTTGATGGCTCTACAACATTTAATGCAGGAGCTGTTTCTTTCTCCTTCTCAACAACTTCAGCAGGTTTTTCTTTTACCGGAGAAAGTGGAATAGTGAAGTTTGGATTACTTAAAGCAACTTTAATGCTAGTTGAATTAGTTTCGTAAGTTTCTTTAGAAGCTTCAAATTTATATTCTTTACCAGGGTCAGCAGTAAAGCAGAAATTTCCTTTAGCATCAGTAGTTTTAGAAGCTATTTTTGTATCCACTAAAAGCATATTTACTTTAGCATCTTGCAAAGGCAAGTTAGTTTCTGCATCAACCACTACACCGCAAATTTTCACGCCTTTGCGTTGAAAAGTATAAATATCATCATCACCTGCGCCACCGGTTCTGTTAGAAGTAAAATAACCTGCTTTGCCGTTTGCATCTAACACATAATTAAAATCATCTGCCTCGCTGTTTATTGGTGTGCCAAGGTTGGTTACATTTCCCCATTCGCCATTGGCAAACGTAGCAGAGTAAACATCTAAAGCACCTAAGCCTGTACGCGAATCACTTGCAAAATACAATGTACCATCATTTGAAATATAAGGAAACATTTCGCGACCCGGAGTGTTGATGCCTTTTCCTAAATTAGTAGGAGTTCCCCAGCCGCTTGTTTCTTTGTAGCTAACGTATAAATCTGTTTCGCCTAAGCCGCCCGGCATATCGCTAACAAAATACAAGCGTTTGCCATCTTTTGAAAGCGAAGGATGCCCAACTGAATACTCGCTGCTGTTAAAAGGCAATTCACTTGCTTTTCCCCATGTGCCCTTTACTGAATCATATTTAGAAGTATAAAGTTTCAGCTTCACCACCTTGTCTTTACTCTTTCCTGTTTTACCTTTTAACCAATTATCTCTGGTTAAAATCATTTCGCTAAAATCGCTGTTGAAAGTTACCGGACCTTCGTGGTATTTTGTTTTAATTTCTTTTGAATGGTCGAGCGGTTTTACTTTTCCATCTTTTGCTACAAACAAATCGTAGTACTTTCTATCAGTCCAGTTATCTGTTCTGCCAACAAAAGGATTGATGCCTTTATTGCTTGAGAACACTATAGAATTGTCTTTGTAATAAGCAACACCAAAATCAGAAGCATCGCTGTTTACAGATTTTTCTAATTGAATAGTATGTGTTCCATTATCCTTTTGCAATTCTTCAACTGTAGCCAAGCCATTTGCCAATTCTGCAGCGCGAGCATCTCCGGGATTCAAAAGTGCATATTCATTAAATACTGCGTCTGCTTCTTTATATTTTTTGTTGGCGCGTAAAGCAAAACCATAAAGTAATTTATTGTTTGCTTTTGCATTTGGCATATTTGCTAAACTCTCCAATATTGGTTCTGCATTCACGTAATCGTTTAGAATTAAGTAGGTTCTTACCAACTTCTCTTTCGCCTCAATATTGTTTTCATCTTTCTTTAAAGCAGCTTTATACTCAGCAGCTGCTTCGGGGAAAGCAAATTTCTTAAACAATCTATCGCCACGCAAAGTGGCAGGATTGTTATTGTTGGCGCTTATAGCTTGTGTAGTTGTTGCGGCTGTTGTTACAGCAGTAGTTGCTTCTTTCTTAGCCTTTTTTTGCTTAGAAGTAGCTTGCGCAAAAACTCCCATAGTGCCAACCACTAAGGTGCAAAGCAGGAAAACAATTAGTTTTTTCATTACTTATATTTTGAGTTGGTATAGTTTTTCTTGAATTTATTTAGAAGTATCTAACTGAGCGTGGATTTACAACTCTCTTTCCTTTAAAGTCGAAATCGTAACCTAACATTACTTCGTGTGTACCGGAAGTGTATGGTGAAAGTTTAGACACCGTTAAATCGTAAGCATAGCCAATGCGCAATTGGCGTGTGATATTCACCGCAGCCATAAAGCTGTATGAATCTTGCAAGCGGTAGCCTGCACCAAGCCAAACTCTATCTACAAACACAAATGCTATATTGAAGTCGAAATCAATTGGTGCATATTTTGGTACATATTTCATTAAAATGCTCGGCATAAATTTTACTTTTCTGCCTAAGTTGAATACATAACCTGCAGTTGCATTTAAGTGAGTGTAGCGTCTTGCTGCTGAAGCACCTGTTTCATACACTTTAAAGTCTTTTCTTAATGCGCTTTGCAATAAGTTAGGAACTGCTACTCCCACAAAGAATTTTTCGCTATAAACATAAATACCTGCTGAAACATTTGGCAGCCAAAGGCTCAAATTGTTGCCTGCAAAACTTGGGTCTCCGGGGTCTCCGGTTTTCACATCGTTTAAATTATTATTGTAATTAGTGAATCCGGCTCCAATTCCTAATGAAATTTTCACTTTTTTCTTTTTGCCAACAGGAATTCTATAGGCGAAATCGAGCATCAAATTGTTAGTATTAGAAACGCCTAAGCGGTCGTAAGTATAAATTGCGCCTAATGCGATATTGTTGTTGCGCAAAGGCGAATGAATGGCAACCGAAGCGGTTTGTGGCGCTTTCGGCACTTTCACCCATTGGTGGCGATACATTGCTGTGGTGCTTATTGCTTCGCGGCTTCCTGCATAAGCAGGGTTCAAATACAAGCCGTTGAAGCGGTACATGGTATATTCTGCATCTTGCTGAGCCATACCGTAAAGCGCTATTGTTAATGCGCAAATGGTGAGTAATTTTTTCATTCTATATTTATTGAACGATGTTTAAAGTTTATCTATTTATCACTACAAATCCAGGAATATCTTTGGTCTTACCATCATTTAATTTCAACACATAATAGTAAGTTCCGTCTGGTAAAGGTTGGTTGTTTTTCTCCCAAGTACCATCAAAATCGTTGTGATAACCTTCGCCCGGACTGCGCCAAACAATATCGCCCCAACGGTTGAAAACAATTAGTTCTGCTTTCGGAAAACGGTCAATGTTTGGTATCACAAACTTATCGTTCTTGCCATCGCTGTTTGGCGAAAAGCCTTCAGGAATTTCAATTAAAGGCAATTCGGTTACTTTAACTGTAACTGTTGCATTGCTGCAAACTACTTTTCCTGCAATTACACCACAAAGTGTGTAGCAGAAAGAATCGTTCCCTACATAGCCAGCAGTTGGTATATAGCGAATGGTGCCTGCGAACGTGTCTAATATTTCAACTGTGCCGTGCGCAGCTTGGCTACATAATGAAATATAAGAGCCGGTTACACTTGCATCATTATTTTTCAAATTCACATCTACACTTTTATCGCTGCTGGTTGTAGCATTGTCGTTTCTTGCTTTCACAGGTACTGTAACATAAACTGTTGCCGTGTCGCAAATGCGTGGATTCACAGTTACAGGTTGGCAAATAATATATTTGAAAGAATCTATTCCTGCAAAGTTCGAATCAACCGTATATTCAATATTTCCTGTGCCGTTTAATACAATATTTCCTTTTGTAGTGCTATCGCCATAAACGCTTGTAGTTGAAAATCCTGTTCCATCTTCGTCTATATCATTTGCAGTTTGGTTAATTACCAAAACTGTTCCACTGCTAAATGTAACTGTATCGTTTACTGCAATGATTCCATCGCTAACCGGTGTAACAGTAACAATTACCACAACTGTATCGCATAGTTTAGTTTCATCACAAGCTACTACACTAAAAGTATCTACACCATTCCAATTTGGTGGTGGCACAATATTTAAGCAGAAAGTAGTATCGTTAGTTAAAACGGTATCGGCAGTTGTTACATTCAATAAGTTGCCAAGTATAGAAACGATATGTGTTTTATCATTATTGGGATCTGTAACATTAAAACATAAAACCACACTGCTATCTTCAGGGAAAGTAACTCTAATGGTATCAACAGGATTTCCATCTACAGAAATTACCGGAGGTTCGTAGCAGCCAATAATATTCAAATCTACTCTTGCAATATCGCAAAGCGTTGGATTGCCGTCATCGCAAGCGGTATAGAAGAAAAAGTCTGAACCGGTGTAAGTAGTGTCATTTGGAATAAACATCACTAAGCTATCGCTCACCACATAAGCATCGCCATGTGCGCCATATCCAGCAATATTTTTCAATGATACTTTTTGACCATAATCTCTATCGTAATCATTTTTCAACACATTCAAATAAACAGTATCTCTGTTGCAAACTGTTTCTTGGTCATTAAACAAAGTTGGTACATAAGCATTACACTCATAAGGTCCAACAAATAGTGCTAATGTTGCTGTATCGCAGCCTGCGTTATTACAAACTTCATATTGTATAAAAACGAATGTATCTAAAGAAACTCCTGCTGCTGTGTAGGTTACCAAACCTAAAACCGTATCTGCAACAGCAGTTCCAGAAACTGGCTGGCTCACCACTTGAGTAAGTTTAAGTGATCCGCAGTTTAAAGGATTGATGTCGTTCTTTAACACCGGGAAAGAAAATGAACAAGAAGTACCAAAACCTGTTGGCGCAACATCTAATACCGCTATTGGCTTTTGGCAAACAGCCGGAGCAACGCTAATCAACAACATTGCAGTATCGCAACCACAAGGTGTACAAAAACTATACAGAACAGTATCAGTACCTGCATAAGTTCCGTTGGCTTGATACACTATTTGGTTGTTCAAAATACTGGCTGAACCATTTGCAGGCAACTTCACCAAAGAAAAACCTGTAAGCGTGAAACTATGCAAATCATCATTCAACAAAACTTGAACCGTATCTTTTTTGCCTTGAACAGTTTGCAAATTATCATCATTTGCTGTTGGTGCAATACAATTTCCCATTGTATTTAAAACTACTGTAGCTGTGGCACATGCAGGGCAAGTATCACCAGGAGAACGCGTGTAGCAAACAGTATATTCAAAAGAATCTACGCCTGTATTTGTTCCGCTATTCAAATAGTTCAAATAATTTCCCGAAACACTCACTGCACCATTTGCGGGCTGTGTAGTAGTAATAGTAAATGGAATTTTTGCTGGGAAAGAATCGTTCTCTAAAACGTTTAACTTATTGTTGAAATTATTGTAAACTATATAATTGTCATCTGCCAAAAGTGGCGCTCCACAATAGTTTGAAACCACTACAACTACAGTTACCGGATTAGAACAACCACATGAATTACAAACGCGATAAGTAAAAGTTGTGATTCCTAAAAAACCTGCATCAGGCGTAAAAACAACACTATCATTATTTAAAACCGATACTGTACCTGCGGTAGAAACGGGCTGTGTAACAATTTGAGTAGTTAGAGGCTTCAGCACTGGCTGCCCAAATATGGTTGTGGTATCATTTTTTTGTACGTTTATTACAACTGGTGCGCCTTGTAAAGTATTAGCAAAATCGCTAACGGCTAAAGGTTGGTCGCATTGCGCGAGCAAATTCGATTGAAATACAAAAGAAAAAGCTACTAATGCGCAGACTGCTAAATGGAGAGTTTTCTGCATGCTTACTGAATAATGTATGCAAAATTATTTTTTGTAATAAATTATACAAATAAAAGCTATGAATTATGAATACACTTTTTGAAAAAATGGGTTGATAACTTTAATGCTTTTGCTGCTTTAAGGTGGCTGCACCTTGCTCTGTAATCTTATTGATAAAAACCAATGAATCTTTCTGAAACTTAAAATAGCTTTCTTTAACACCTAAATAGAAGTTTGCCTTTATAAATTCTCTTCCATCAATAAGCCACATTACAAAACCATCGGCTTTTTTAATTGTGTCTAGTGCTGTTTTATTTTCTAAAAACAAATTGAACAAATGCACATTCCGACCTTCTATTGAAAGGCTGGTGGTAGCCGGAGAATAATAAACCACATCGGCTTGTGTGGTAGAATCGCGAAGTGTAACAAATATTTTTGCGGGCAATGCTGTTGCTTTTACTTGCGCACACAAAGTAGTTGCCCCACTAAAAACAAGCAAACACGCCAACAAAGCTTTGTTATATACCTTCACAATAAGTCTGCTTGTTATATAATAAGCATAGAATCGCCATAGCTGAAAAACTTATATTTTTCTTTTATAGCTTGTTCATACGCTTTCATCACCAAATCATAACCACCAAAAGCTGCTGCCATTATCAACAAACTACTTTTTGGTAAATGGAAATTGGTAACCATTGCATTTGCAATATGGAAATTGTAAGGCGGATGCACAAATAAGTTTGTCCAACCGTGGTAAGGCTTTAGCATACCGTTGCTGGTAATTGCACTTTCTATGGTACGCATCGAAGTTGTTCCTACGGCACAAATTCTCTTTCCCGCAACCTTAGCTTCGTTTACAATCTTCACCGATTTTTCTGAAATTTCAATTTGCTCGGCATCCATTTTGTGTTTAGAAAGATCTTCCACATCAATAGTGCGAAAAGTTCCTAAACCAATGTGTAGCGTAACTTCAGCAAAGTTCACACCTTTAATTTCAAGTTTTTTCAGCAACTCACGGCTAAAGTGTAAACCAGCTGTTGGTGCTGCCACCGAGCCTTCATTTTTCGCAAAAACTGTTTGATAGCGCTCTTCATCAAGCGGTTCGGCTTTGCGCTTTATATATTTAGGAAGTGGTGTTTCGCCCATTCCATAAAGTATTTTTTTAAATTTCTCGTAAGGTCCATCAAACAAAAAACGAATGGTTCTTCCGCGCGAAGTAGTGTTATCTACAACTTCTGCAATCAATTCATCGTTTTCTCCAAAGTAAAGTTTATTTCCTACTCTTATTTTGCGAGCCGGATCTACCAAAACGTCCCACAAAAGCGCTTCGCGATTTAATTCACGCAACAAAAACACTTCAATTTTAGCGCCTGTTTTTTCTTTTAAACCAAATAAACGCGCAGGGAAAACTTTTGTGTTGTTTAAAATCATCACATCATCTTCACCAAAATATTTCAATAAATCTTTAAACACTTTGTGTTCAATCTTTCCGGTTTGGCGGTTTACCACCATCAAGCGGCTTTCGTCACGGTTTTTTGAAGGATATTCTGCAATTGCGTCTTTTGGCAAGTTGAAATTAAAAGAAGATAGTTTCATAATATTTTTTTGAAAAAGAATTTTACGGAATTCTGAAAATCGGGCGCGAATATACGTTCAAATAGCAAGTTTTACATATAATTTTAGCTAAGGAGATTTTTTTTCTTAAAAAAGCATCTATTTCCCAAGTTCCACAGCTCTGTTAAAAGCTGCTTGCACACCAGAAGAAATCGAATGATGCATCGTGTTTTCACTAAAAGATTTGAGCGCAGCCTCGGTAGTTCCTCCTTTTGAAGCCACTTTTGCAATCCACTCCGAACAGCTTAAATCATTGTTTCCTAAAAGGTGAACTGCTCCTAAAAATGTTTGTGTTACCATCAATTCTGCTTCTGCTTTCCTAAATCCAAGCTCCATTGCCTTGCTTATCATTTCGTTCATAAAATAAAAAACATAAGCCGGGCCGCTGCCAGAAATTGCCGTTGCCACATTCAGCAATTCTTCGTTTTCAACGTAAATAGTTTTGCCTGTGGTGTTCAGTAAATTTTGAATAGTAAGTAATTCACTTTTATCTAAGCCGCTGGCTGAAGAAAAAACTGTCATTCCCATTCCGATTTGTGCCGGCAAATTAGGCATAGCGCGAACCACTTTAGGCACATTCAGCAGGTTTGAAATTTCTGCAATTTTTACGCCTGCCATAATAGAAAGCACTATTTGATTGCTATTTAAAAACGGTGCAATTTGGGCAGAAAGTTCTGCAAAATCTTGCGGCTTTACTGCCAACATAATTATATCGGCAGTAGAAATCTCTTTGCTTGGCTCCGTGAGCACATTTTGTGGCGAAACATGTTTAATTGCTTGCGAAGGCAGTGCTTTTTTATCGAACAAAAACAACTGCTCCGAAGAAGTGAAATGAGAATTGAGCAAACAGCGAACATAGGTGGAACCCATATTGCCAACACCGATTACAAGTACACGCATATTTTATACTATCTTTAGTTTATCTTTTCTATTACAATGCCGATATAATAGCCGTTTAGAGCAATGCAATTGGTCTATTACGGATATATAATCGGTATTATTTTGGGAAATTGAGGGAATAAAAAAACCGGAACCCATTTCTGGAATTCCGGCTCCGACTATGACACACAAAAGTTTAACAAGGTTTGTCGTTAATATATTGGTTATCTTTCTTTATCTCTGGGTTAGGATACTCGCTTCCGCTATCACTAACTGAATACGAAGACAAAGATAATGAGCTTTTTGCATTGAATGTGTTGTTGTTTGTTAAAGTTTCATTTCTATGAATGGCAGGCTTTTCAAACTCAGCAGTACTCTTTTTGTAGTTCTTTGTGCTAAGCGCTAAAAGTCTTTGTTTTCTTTCATCATAACTCTTGTCGCCTTGGTTTGTATTTTGAACTACCTGCTCATTAGCTTTTCTAAAATAAATGAACGGTTCATCATCTTTAGTATTGTTTTCTGCTACTGTTTCAACTTTTACTTCAGATTGATATTGTGAAAACGATTCTGATGTAGAAATGTTGCTTTCAACCGTATTATTTAACAAATAATCTTCTTGAACAGGCTTGCTGTTTGTAAAATCAAACTCTACACTATTCTCGATAGAAGTATTTTCAATTCCTGAAAACAAATCAAATTCACTTTCATCTTCCGCCAATTGTTTAGAAACGGAAAAATCGTTGTCGTCTTCTGCTTGAATTGAATTTACAACTTCTACAACGATTGGTGTTTCTATAGTTTTGTTCTCTTCAACAATGGAAGTTTCGATTACAGCATTTACGGTTTCTTCTTCTAAAGTATGAACGATTTTTCCATTTTCAACAACTGGAGTATTTACAACATTATTCACTTCGCTTTGTGCGGTGGTTGCAGCAACAGGAGTTGTTTGCACAGGTTTCTCTAAGTCATAAACTTTCACTTTTTGCACAGGTGCATAACCATCGTTTTGTCTTGCTTCAAAACCTGTGGCAATAATTGTTACCATCAATTTTTTGCCTAAACTTTCATCAATACTTGAACCGAAAATAATTTCAGTTTCGTTAGATACAGATTGAATGTAGCTGTTGATTGTATCCATTTCGTCTAAGCGAACTTCTTCTTCGCCAGAAGCAATATTTACAAGTACGTTTTTAGCACCGCGAATATCGCTATCATTTAACAATGGAGAACTCAACGCTGTTTGAATAGCAATATTGGCGCGATCTGTTCCTTCGGCAAAAGCGCTTCCCATAATTGCTGAACCGCCTGCGGTCATCACAGTTTTTACATCTGCAAAATCCACGTTTATTATTCCCGGTTTGGTAATAATTTCTGAAATTGATTTTGCCGCCATTGTGAGAATATTATTAGCATGGCTAAAGGCTTGCGACTGCGTTAAGTTGCCATACATCATTCTTATTTTATCATTTCCGATTACCAATATAGTATCTACTTGCTCGCGCAATTTATTGATACCGTCCATTGCATGATTGTAGCGTCTTCTGCCTTCAAAAGTAAACGGAGTAGTAACAATAGCTACGGTTAAAATTCCCATTTCGCGAGCAATACGCGCAATTACAGGCGCTGCGCCTGTTCCTGTGCCACCGCCCATTCCTGCGGCTATGAATACCATTTTGGTATTTTTCTCTAACAACACACGTATTTCTTCAACGCTTTCTTCGCAAGCTTGCATACCAACTTCAGGATTTGCGCCTGCGCCTAAACCTTGTGTTAAGGTAGGTCCTAACTGGATTTTATTCGGCACCGGGCTTGTTTGTAATGCTTGAGCATCGGTATTGCAAACTACAAAGTTTACGCCCTCAATTCCTTGTTCGTACATGTGGTTCACGGCATTGTTGCCGCCACCGCCAACACCAATAACTTTAATAATAGAGTTTTGTTCTGTTGGAAGGTCAAATTCAAATGGTGTCATAAAACTTTTGTTTTGATTATTGAATGGATGTTGCATTTTAATTTTCGAAATCTTTATTTACGCCAGTATCGGCAAACCAATTTTTTATGTCTTTGTTCACTTTTTTCCACCAAGGTTCGCTTTTTACATCCGGCTTACTATCCAAAGTTTCCATTTGCTGAAAAGTTTCTTTTGGTGCTTCTTCTTGTGGCTTTTCTTCCACTACAATGCGTTCAACTTTCTTTTTGTTATTTCTGTTTTCTGCATCTTCTGCCAACACTTCGTAGCCTTTTAAAATAAGCCCTAAACCAGTGGCATACATCGGATTTTTTATTTCATCTTTAGTGCCTCTAGCGATATGTTCTGTTGGATATCCAATACGCGCCTGGTAACCAGTTACATATTCTACTAATTGTTTTAAGTGAGTCATTTGCGAACCGCCTCCGGTAACCACAATGCCTGCAATTAAATTATTTTGAAGTCCTGAATTTCTAATTTCAAAATTTACGGCAGAGAAAATTTCTTCCATTCTGCATTGAATGATATTTGCCAAAGTGCGCATTGAAATATCTTTCTTTTCGTGCCCTGCGATTCCTTGAATGGTAATTACTTCACAATCTTGTGCTTCTTGTGCAATGGCGCAGCCAAAACGCACTTTTAATTTCTCAGCTTGTGAACGAAGTACCTGACATTCCTTTTTAATATCTTGTGTAACAATATCTCCGGCATAAGGAATTACAGCAGTATGGCGAATAATATTATCTTCAAAAATAGCAATATCAGTTGTGCCACCACCAATATCAACTAAAGCAACTCCGGCTTCCATTTCTTCGGCTTTAAGCACTGATGCAGAAGAAGCCAATGGTTCTAACACCAAACCTAACATTTGCAAACCGGCCCGCTCTACACAACGTTTAATATTTTGTGCTGCGGCAATCTTTCCTGTTATTACATGAAAATCAGCCTCTAAACGAGAGCCGTACATTCCAACAGGTTGCTTTGTTTTAATGTTGTTGTCCACCACAAATTCTTGTGGCAAAACATGAATAATTCGTTCTCCCGGTTCTAATGCCAATTTGTGCATATCATCAATCATATCTTTTACATACTGATTGGTGATTTCGCTATCGGCAGCAGGCAATGTGTAAATACCGCGATTTTGTCTGCTTGTAATGTGCTGACCTGCTATGCCAACATACACAACTTTAATTTCAACTCCTGAATTTTTTTGAGCTTCTTCTACTGCTTTTTTTATGGCTTCGGTAGTGGTTTGTATATTGTAAACCTCCCCACGCTGCACACCGCCATTTGTGTCAGCACGTCCCATGCCAAGCACATTCAATTTTCCATATCTATCGCGTTGCGCAACGATACAGGCAATTTTAGAAGTGCCAATATCTAATCCAACTACAATCGGACTTTCGTTTGTTTGTGTTTCTTCCATTTGTTCTGTTATTTGCATAGTCTCTACTTTTCTAATTTTTTTTAATTGCACCTACAACTGCCACCACTGAATCTGTTGCTATTACAGGCTTTAATTCTTTTTTTACACAAACCATTTGGTTATCAAATTTCACGTTCAATTTTTCATATACATTCCAACCTACTCTTGGCAATATTTCTTTGTAAAATATATTCAACCGCTTCAACTTTTCTTGAGTATTTTGTTGTGCAAAACCAAAAAGAACAGTGTGCTCACCCGAAAGCGGAATCAAGGTTACTTCTCCATTACTATCTACAATAAACTGGTCTATCAAAGCACTCAAAAAAGTATCTTTATTCAGCGTTGTAGTGAGCTTAAACAGTCCCTGCTGCACCATGCTATCACGCTTTTCGAACCCGTTACTCATTACCTCACCTAAAGCTATCGGAACACGTGCCGTAAAATTAGAGCACAGCGGCATTACTTGGTTTTTATCGCTTAAATAATAACTCACACCATTGTTGTTAATTATCCTAATGATGGGGCGTTTCTGCTTAATAGCGACATTTAGCACTTGTTTTTGATTCAAAAAAACTTCTGCACTATCAACATAAGGCATTTGCTTTAAAGCAGTTTCAATGTTTTGAATATTGAGATTAAAAGCTTTTAGTTTTTGAACTGAATCTTTGCACACAAATTGAATCTTGTCTATCACTTCTTTTTCATTCATAAAAGCAAGACCAGACTCATAATCTATATGCACCAACACACCGTTGCATGGCAATGTTTTTTGCTTTTCTGCAGCAGAAGTAAGCAATACAAAAAAGGCAATTACACCTGCAACACTAAGTGTTACAAGCATCACTTTTTTAAGTATAATTTTCCAACGCTGCATTGCAGCGCCAAAAAATATATTTATGCGTTATCGTGCAGAAAAGGTTTTCTACATAGTGGGTGAAAAAAAAATATTTGAGCTAAAATAAGGACGGTATTTAAGTACAATGCTTTATGCCAACAAATTTCTTTGTGGTTTTATATCAATTTTCTAAAATTGCTAACCATGCTAAATCAAAAACTGCAGCAAAAACTTCTTCAAAAACTAAGTCCGCAACAAATACAGTTGCTAAAATTGTTGCAGTTACCTACCATACAATTAGAACAGCGCATAAAAGAAGAATTAGAAATAAACCCAGCTTTGGAAGAAGGTACTGAAGACTTTGAGGCCAATGAACAAGTGTCTGAAATTAGCGACCAAAGTTTAGAAACTGACAATACAAATTCTGAGGACGACATAGATATTACTGAGTTTTACAATGAAGATGATGAAGGTGTAGCAGACTATAAAACACGCGACCCAAATGAAGTGCCAGATCCGGACGATAGCAAGAAAACTATTCCCGTTGCTGCACAAAGAAGTTTTCACCAACTGCTGGAAGAACAACTTGGCTTGCTATACTTAGATGAACGAGAAAAAACAATTGCACTTCACATCATCGGGAGTTTAGATGATGATGGCTATTTACGAAGAGATTTAGCCGCAATTGAAGATGACTTGGCTTTTTCTCAAAACGTAATTTGCGATACTGATGACATAAATAAAGTATTGTTAGATGTTCAACAATTAGAGCCGGCCGGAGTAGGCGCAAGAAGTTTGCAAGAGTGCTTGCTTATTCAACTTAAAAGAAAAGAAAAGCCCTCCGAAAATACACAGTTTGCTTTGGAAATAGTTGAAAATCACTTCAACACTTTTGCAAAACGGCATTATGAAAAACTAGAAAAAGCGCTCAATATTTCAGAAGAAAAACTAAAAGATGTTTTAGAAGAAATTACTCGCTTAAATCCTCGACCGGCAAATGCCATAGAAACTAAAGATTCTGGTGGCCATTATATTTTACCTGATTTTTTTGTACACAATAACGATGGGGAATTAAGCGTAACACTAAATCGCCAAAACTCTCCCGAATTGAAGATAAACAGTTCTTTTCGCGACATGCTTTCTGAGTATAAGAACGCAAAAAACAGAACTAAATCGCAACAAGAAACAGTACAGTTTATTAAGCAAAAAATAGAAAGTGCAAAATGGTTTATTGATGCTATACAGCAAAGGCAAAACACTTTACTTGCTACTATGAATGCTATTGTACATTTCCAATATGAATATTTTACAACCGGAGATGAAGCCAAACTAAAACCAATGATTTTAAAAGATATTGCACAAACAACCGAATTAGATATCTCAACCATATCACGCGTTACAAGCAATAAATTTGTACAAACCGAATTTGGAACTTTTTCTCTGAAATATTTTTTTAGTGAAGCACTTACTACCGATACAGGTGATGAGGTTAGTACTTATGAAGTAAAAAAACATCTAAAAGATTTAATAGATAAGGAAAGCAAAAGCACTCCAATTTCTGACCAAGAACTTACGGATTTGCTAAATGCTTTGGGCTATAATATTGCACGTAGAACAGTTGCAAAATACAGAGAGGCTTTAAACTTTCCAGTGGCCAGGTTAAGAAAAGAATTATAAAACATAATATGCTATAATAGTGCCGGCATTAAAATTTTCTTTGCTTTTTCCTTTTATCCTTCTCTTGTTTTCTTGTAATAGAACTAATAGAAACAAGGCGTATTTTAATTACATAAAAGAAGTGCCGCTTTCTGAATTAGAAAATGGCATTATTATTAAAAACAATACAGGAAACTCCGCTCGTTTTTATCTAAACATCAACCATCAATTTCCATTAACTCCAACAAGTATTCTACAAGCAACTGACTCTATTTCAATTAAAGAAAAAATTTCTCCAGAATAGTCCGTTTGGAAATTTGTAACAGGCAATACATTCCACAGCGCACCATATAGTGAAAATATTTGGAATCATGAGCCTCTACTATTCTTAAACTCCATTGGCGGTGGGCTTTGTGGAGAGTTAGCTGTTGTGCTTGCAAAACTATGGAAAGAGAAAGGTTTTAAAGCACGTGTTATTTATTTAAATGGGCATGTAGTGGCAGAAGTTTTTACAAACAACAAATGGAAACTTTTTGATCCCGACCATGTAATATTTTACGTTGATAGCAACCAGAATATCTGCTCACTCAAAGATATTGAGAAAAACCCTAAACCTCTTTACACTCTTGCATCTAAAGACAAGAATTACAACTATTTTTATCAATCAAAAAATTCAATATCAGATCGTGTTGAACATTATTTTAAATCAACAATAGATAATACTATTGATAGCAATATTCTTCCAAATTCAACTATACCTCCCTTGGAATTTATTTTGCCGGCAGGTTGCTCTTTGGTCTTTCACAAAGACATCAAAACTGGCACTTACAGTGCTACTGTAAAGTTTTCAAAACATACAAGCGGAATATTACAAATTCCTTTAGTTCCAACAGAAGCAAACGGAAATTTTAGTGCAGAATTCAATACAGAACTAATAAAAATAAATGGGATAAAAGAACTTCCGAAAGAAAATTTTATTCAATCAATAAATATAAAATCAGCAAGTGCAGAAAGTGGAATTCGATATTTAATAAATCCAAAGTTAGATTTTTTACATCTTAATTCTCTGAATCATGTTTCTGTTCTATCTAATTCTTTACTGACAATAGAGCCCATATCCATTTCCACTAATAATTATAAAAACTTTGGTCAATTATTCTTTTTGCTCAATCAAAAATCTTTCCAGTATAGGGACTTCTTAGTGCACGCAAATAACTTAAATAATAAGCATACAGATATTTCCTCTGCTAATAGTCTCTACACGCAGTTTCTTTCGTTTGATAATCAACTTTCTGATAATGAAAAGACCATATTGAGTAAGAAGTTTAATTTAGATTTTACAGAAGCCTTTACTAAGGCGGGAAGCAATGTATTGCAAAAGGAACTTCATGAGCAATACCCAAGAGCCATATTTTATTTTATGGTTGCATCAAAATATAATCGCATAGAAGAATTAAACTAAAAAAGCCACTGCTTTTTAGCAGTGGCTGATGATTTAAAAATTTACTTTTTAGTCTAATGATTCTACACGCGGAACTCCATTCTCTGTAACAAGAATTTGGTCATCGCAAGTTCCATCGCCATAATCAATATATGTATCCTGTACTGGAGCTGCAGGTGTATTGATATGTAAGTTGCCTTTTACAACATAATCGCAGCCATTGCCTAAAAACTCTAATGCTGTTGTAATAGTGTTGGTAAAGGATAAGCCGTCTTTATTAGTACCACTTCCGCCACCGGTAAGTGAATAGATTTCATCTTCTTCCACATTGTTGTCGGGGTCTACCACCTCTAAGTCTAATACTTGTGTTCCACTAATATCATATCTTTGTAATCCAAATACGCCTGATGATAAGTTTGATGTAACTCTACCATAAAAGTTGCCACTTGCATTTGTGCCATAACCCTCAACAAGTAAAGTTCCATTAAATACTATACTATCAATTTGCAGACTTTGAAATTCAAGATTTAGCCAAGAACCCGCATCTTCCAATGAACCAGAATTGCGAGTAATAACAACAATACCGCTATAAGTATGACCGCCACTTGTACATCCACCAGAGCCAAAATCTACGGTCATATTACCAATACTATCCTTATTTGAAGTAGTGTAGCAGCCATCTCCAAAACCATTCAAAGCACTCATTCTTTTCCCTGCTGAGGAACCGACTAAAGCACCAATCATTTTAGTTTGTAGCTGCATAGTATTTACAACATGCCTTTGAATTGCCTGCTGTTCCGTAATTTTAGGATCAATAGGCATCTTTTTATTCGCTACATCTTCTTTCTTACAAGAAAAAAGGAGCACTGGAAAAGAACCAACCAGTAAGAGTTTTAATAAGTTGTTTTTCATAATGTTTTTTTACCCATATACGCCTTATGGATAATTTTTGTTTCATTTCAACAAAAAAAATATGCGAATAAACCTCTCAAACACTTATCAATACTACATTTCATAAAAAAAATATGCCTTCACCATTTTCCAATTATCTTAGAAAGTAAGAAAACTGAATTACTATTTTCTAAGCTTTTCTATCTTCGCGCCATGCAGTACAAGCGTATTCTTTTAAAACTAAGCGGAGAAAGTTTAATGGGAGCAAAACAATTTGGCATAGATGCCAACATGGTGATGCAATATGCCCAAGAAATAAAAGAACTGGTTGATGCCGGAGTGCAAGTGGCAATAGTAATTGGCGGTGGCAATATTTTTAGAGGCATACAAGCTGCAGATAACGGTATAGACCGCGTACAAGGCGATTACATGGGAATGTTGGCAACCGTAATTAATGGAATGGCATTGCAAAGTGGCTTGGAAAAAGAAGGTGTTTACACCCGTTTAATGACCGCCATTGAAATGAAAGAAGTGGGTGAGCCATATATTAAACGAAAAGCTGTTCGGCATTTAGAAAAAGGCAGAGTAGTAATTTTTGGTGCAGGAACCGGCAATCCATATTTCACTACCGATACGGCTGCTGCTTTGCGCGCCACCGAAATGGGCTGTGATGTAATTCTAAAAGGCACAAGAGTAGATGGAATTTACGATTCCGATCCGGAAAAAAACAAGGATGCAAAAAAATATTCAGAACTTTCTTTTAACGAAGCACTTTCCAAGAAATTGAATGTAATGGACTTAACAGCTTTCACGCTTTGCCAAGAAAACAATTTGCCTATTATTGTTTTTGATATGAACCAAAAAGGCAATTTACAAAAAGTAATTGGCGGGGAAAACATAGGAACGATTGTAAAATAAATCATTCAATAAAAACGAAATAAAACTATTGCAACATGACAGATGCAGATGTAAAAAAAGTACTTGACGAAACACGCACTTTAATGGAAAAAGCTGTTGATCACTTTGATTATGAGTTGTCGAAAATAAGAGCAGGTAGAGCTACTCCTGCCATGCTGGAAGGTATAGAAGTGGAAGCTTACGGCAGCCGCTCACCGCTAAACCAAATGGCAAATATTTCTACCCCCGATGCTAAAACCATTACCGTTCAAGCATGGGACACTTCTCTTTTGCAAGCTATTGAGCGCGGAATAATGATGGCAAACATTGGACTTACACCGCAAAACGATGGAAAAATAATTCGCTTAAATGTGCCGCCACTTTCTGAAGAACGCAGAAAAGACTTGGTGAAGCAAGCTAAAGGAGAAGCTGAAAATGCACGCGTTTCTGTAAGAAATATTCGCAGAGAAGCCAACGAAAAAATAAAGAAACTTGCTAAAGATGGTTTGCCTGAAGATGCTGCAAAAAAAGCTGAAACCGACATTCAAAATATCACCAACGATTACACCAACAAGGTTGAAAAACACGTAGAGGTGAAAGAAAAAGAAATTATGACAGTTTAGTTTAGTTGTTTTCTATTTTTCATCTGCTTATTTTTAAATTGTAGATTGCGTTAAGTAATTCAAAATACTTTTAGAAAAGTTATTTTGCGCCTTTACTTTGTCAGCATTCCTAATAAATAAACAAAGCAATATGTCAGCAACACACGCACTAATAAAAGAAATTGAACAAGAATCTGCCTCTACAATCAAAATGCTTGAAAGAGTGCCGACTGATAAATTCGACTGGAAACCGCACGAAAAATCAATGACTTTAAAGCAGTTAGCAACTCACATTGCAGAGCTTCCCATTACCATAAAAATAGCGGCTACTACAGATTATCTTGATTTTGCCGAAAAAAGTTTCTCCAAACCAGAAATAAATTCTGCTCAAGACTTGGTGAATCTTTACCAACAAAGTACTGCCACTGCCATTAGTGCACTAAAAGCATTAAAAGATGAAGACCTAAACCTTAATTGGATAATGCGCAGCGGTGAACAAGTTTTTTTTAATGCGCCAAAAGCTGTTGCTGTTAGAACAGTAGCATTAAACCATTTTTACCACCACAGAGGACAACTAAGCGTTTATTTACGTTTGCTTAACATTCCTCTTCCGGGCGTTTACGGACCAAGTGCTGACGAGTACTAAACGCTGCACTTTTTCTTCTGCAAAATCAATCTTCTGCATTATCCACACTGTGTTTTGCAGAGGTAAATATTTCCTACTAACATTGTGCTTCTTTCATTAAAAATTTGCTTTCGCAAGCAAAAACTATATCATTTTATGAATAAAATTATAGTACTTCTAATTGTATTTTTCAGTGCTAATTTTTCAGCAACTTCACAAACGAACATAACTAATAAAGGCGATAAAAAAATCGCTCAGCTTAAATATCAAAAAGCACTAAAAAGTTATTTAAAAATATTGAAGAAAAATCCTGCTGACAGCGTAAGCATTCAAGCAAAAGTTGCCGAATGTTACAGCATTTTAAACAATACGCCAGCTGCTGAAACATGGTACAAAAAAGTTATCCAAAACGGATTAAACACGAATGAAATAAAATTTACCTTAGCGCAAGTATTACGCCAAAACAACAAATACGATGAGGCAAAAAATGTATTGCTACAAATGCCTGAAACACCAAGTACATTAAGCATTATTGAAGGATTAAACAACACCAAAGAACTACTACGCGACAATGGCGCTTATCAAATTCAAGCGGCTAACACCAACAAAAAAAAGGGTGAAATAGCAAGTGGATTTTTAAACAGCACAACTCCTTTTGTTGCTACAAATTGCAACTGCAACACACCAACAGCCGATTGGAAAAGCAACAGCTTCAACAAACTAAATTTATTGAAAGACTCAACCACACTTAAAGCTGTAAAAGGATTAAAGGTAAAAGGCTTTAAAGGAATAAGTTCTGCCACATTTTCTCCAGAGAATAAAGAGCTAATTTTTGCAGCAAGCAAGTTTGCTAAAACAGTAAATGGCAAACAAATTCAACTTAAATTATACAGCACAACTTATCCGATTAAAAATAAAAAAGACATACAGGAACTTCCGCTCAATAGTGAAGATTTTTCAAATGCGCATCCTGCGATTTCACGCGATGGCAACACGCTTTATTTTGTAAGCGACCGCCCTGGAGGCTTGGGTGGAAGCGATATTTATGTAGTGAAAAAAGAAAACGGCAAATGGGGAACGCCCACCAATTTAGGCAGTGAAATAAACACTTCGCAAAACGAAACTTACCCATTTATTGCAAGCGACAACACGCTATATTTTTCGAGTATTGGAAGAAATGGCTTGGGTGGTTATGATGTTTACAAAACTACAATAGAAAATGGCAAATGGCTACAAGCTGAAAACCTGAACACCCCCGTAAATACTAATGCAAACGACTTTGCTTTTGTGATTGATAGCGCAAACAAAGTAGGCTATTTTTCTTCGGATAGAACTGGCGGAAAAGGACAAAGCGACATCTACAAATTCAATTTTGATGCAACAAAACTTAGCTACAAAGTTTTGATTAAAGTGCGCGAAGCAGGAACATTAAAAATTCTGAGCGATGCTGTTGCAAGTATTAAAAACAGTAAATTTTCAGCTAATGCTTCTGGCGAAATTTTAGTAACCGTAAAAGGTTCAGACAAAACAAAATTAGACGTGTTTGCACCTGGCTACAAACCTTTCAGCCAAAACATTACACGCAAAAATGCCGGCACAATCACCGTTCAGCTAACACCAGATATTATTCAACTCAATATTGCTATTAAAGAAAAAGAAAGTAGCTTGCCACTGCGCGATGTTTCTGTTTCTCTAAAAGATGCACAAAATAATGTGGTTACATTTGTATCCGATTCTTTAGGCATCATAAACACCTCTATTTTATCGGGCGATTACACCGTTTTTTCTTTTGATTACGATTCACTAAGCGACCAATTTAGTACTTCAATTGCAAGCAATGGAACGGTGAATAGAAACTATCAACTTTCAAAAAAGAACTTTACGGTAAGTGTTCCGCTTTTAGCTAATTGCTTTTCATCGCAAGTAAATATTACAGACTTAAAAACGGGAGAAACTTTTAGTGTAAAACCTGATGTGAGTGGAGAAATTCGTTTAGAGCTTCACTTAGAAAACCAATATGTGATTGAACACAATTTGAGAAAAGATACTATCTCAACACACGGCTTATTTCCTGGTGATGAAATTGAAGGACCTTGCAAATTTAAAGTTGGGCAAAAATGGATTGTAAACAATGTGTTTTACGATTACAACAAAAGCAATATTCGCACAGATGCAGCACATTCTTTAGACGATTTGGTACGTATTATGAACGAGCATCCTTCACTCCAAATTCAGCTTGCTTCTTACACCGATTGCCGCGGTTCAAAAAAATACAACGATGTGCTTTCGCTAAGCCGTGCAAAAGCTGCTATTGATTATATTGTAGCAAAAGGGATAAGACTAAAACGATTGGTAGCTGCGGGTTTTGGTGAGCGCAAGCCTGTAAACAACTGCACTTGCGAACCAGGCAATAAATCAGAATGCACAGAAGAACAACATCAAGCAAACCGAAGAACAGAAGTAAAAGTTTTAAAATACTAATTCACCTTTGTTGAAATTTTTACTGCTTTGTTTTCTTCTCCTTCATGAATTTTGAAAACTAAATGAGCCTCTTATCTCTTTTTGATAACCTTATTGCAAACGAACCAATTGCCAAACCGGCAGAAAGTGTGCTTCTGCAACATAAGCAATTTGAGTTAGAAGTAAGCGGTGTTAAAGTTCCCGTTCGTATTTGTTTTGAAGCCAGATACAACAATCGAGTTACCGTAAATAAAAACGGAATTTTAATTAGAATTTGCAAACACGCTTCGGCAGAGGAGCAAAAGCAACATGTACAAACATTCTTAAACTGGGCGAAAAGCAAATTGGGCGAGAAACCTGAACTCTTGGATTATTTGCCACAAAGAAGATACTTAAACAACGAAGCATTGAAGGTGGGCGACCATACTTTTATTATTCATCTGCTATACAATAAACTTGCCAAAAGCACCGCCCGCATTCACGAAAATCACATTATGCTTTCGTTAGCTTCAGGGCTCACCAAAGAAGCAGAACAAAGCGCTGCAAGTTATTTGGTAAGCAAATGTTTGGCAAAATATTTTCAGCCGATTGTGTGCGAACGCTTGCATTTGCTTAACCAAAAGCATTTTGGCAAACGCATTTCTTCGGTAAAATTAAAGTACAACACAAGTAATTGGGGAAGTTGCAGTTCGCGCGGAAACATTAACCTTTCGGTACGCTTAATGTTTGCTCCGCAAGACGTAATTGACTATGTAATTATTCATGAACTTGCCCATTTGGTACACCACAATCATTCAAACAAGTTTTGGAACTTGGTAGAAAGTATAATGCCCAACTATCGTGAAAAAGAAAGGCATCTGCAGGATAACAATTTCAAATATTACTTGTAATGATTTTATACACAACTCATTTTATGCTTTCAAAAAAACAGAAGTTTGGTGTAAGTAAAATTTGGGTTTAAAACCGATTACATATCCGTAATAGACCAATTACATTGCTCTAAACGGCTATTATATCGGTATTATACCAGAAAAGATTGGGCTATTTCTAAACTAAAAATAGTATAACCTTGCAACACAAAATCAATTTTAAGCATGTATAACTTATCCGAAATAACAGCACTTTACGATGAACGATTCAACAAGAACCAACTTAATTTCGGACCCGAAAGTTTATACGAACCGATAAACCAAACTATGGCAAATAGCGGTAAGCGGATTCGCCCGGTTTTACTGCTTTTGGCTTGCGATTTATTTAAAGGAAATTTGAACGATGCATTAAACGCTGCTTTCGCCATAGAGATTTTTCACAACTTTACTTTGGTACACGATGATATTATGGATGCCGCAGACATCAGGCGAAATAAACCAACTGTGTATAAGCAATACGGCTTAAACTCGGCAATTTTGGTTGGCGATGCCATGCACCTTCACGCCTTTAATAATTTATTGAAAGTGCCTGCTTTTTGCTTTTCTGAAGTAATGAAAACCTTTAGTACCGCAGCGCTCGAAATTATTGCAGGGCAGCAAATGGATATGGACTTTGAAAAGCGCAATGATGTAACCGTGAACGAGTACTTAAAAATGATTGAATACAAAACATCGGTTTTGCTTGCAGCTGCTTTAAAAATGGGAGCAATAATTAGCGATGCAAATACTCAAGAGCAAGAAAGAATCTACAATTTTGGCTTAAACTTGGGGCTTGCATTTCAAATAAAAGACGACTATTTAGATACTTTTGGCGAAGGTGAAAAAGTAGGCAAAAAAATAGGTGGCGATATTTTGCGCAACAAAAAAACATATCTGTGGCTCACCGCTTGGAATCAAGCCAACGAAGCACAAAAACAAACTCTGGAAAACCTACTTTCTGAAACCAACGAAACGCAAAAAATTGATGGCGTTTTATCTGTTTTTAAAGAACTTAAAATAAAAGAACAAACCGAGAAAATAATACAACACTATTACGATTTAGCACTGCACAACTTAGAAACTATTACAGTGAAAGATGAAAGAAAAACTCCATTGCGCAACATTGCACTAATGCTTCAACAAAGAGAATACTAAACTTACTAAATAAAAGCAAATGATACTTTGTGCCGATAGCGGCTCCACAAAAACACAATGGCTTACAGAAAGCGGAAAACTAATTGAAACTATTGGATTTAATCCGCAATTTCACACCACAGAAAGCATTCTTTCTACCATACAGGAAAATGCAGCTTTTAGCCATATAAAAGGTGAAATTACACAAGTGTATTTTTATGGTGCCGGTTGTAGCAGCAATAGCCGAAATTCCATTGTGAGCGATGCGCTTAGCAACTTCTTCACCAATGCAAAAATTGCGATAGACCACGATTTAAAAGCTGCAGCTTACGCCACTTTCGATGGCGAAACTTGCATTAGTTGTATCATTGGCACAGGCTCAAATTCATGCCTCTTTAATGGCGAAAGTATTGAAGAAAATGTTCCTGCATTGGGCTACATTTTAGGCGATGAAGGCAGCGGAAGTTGGTTAGGAAAAGAGTTGCTGAAATTGTTTCTATACCATCTTTTGCCGCCAGCAACAGAAGATTTACTTAAAAGCAAATACGGAGTAGAAAAAGAAAAAGTATTCCAGCGTATGTATCGCGAAGCACATGCTAATGTTTATTTGGCTTCATTTGCAAAAGTACTTTCCGAAACAACCGATACAGAATTTGCAAACAATTTAGTAACACAAGGCTTCACAGAGTTTTTCAAATACCATGTTGCTTGCTATCCAAATTACAAGCAATTTCCGGTTCACTTTGTTGGTTCTTTGGCATTCAATTTCAAAACACAACTCCAAAAAGTTGCCGACAATTTTGGCGCAAAACTCGGCTATATAGATTGCGCTCCGGTGCATAAATTACTTCAATTTCACCTGAAAAATATTCAGCACAATTAGTTTTAAGTAAACAACTGTTTAGAAACATTCACTTTATTTTTTCGTGAAACCGCTTACTTTCGATAACAAACCAAATTCATGCCAAAAAAGGTTTTTAGGTTAGATGATGACGATGAAGCTGCAAAACCTATTTGCTTAATTGGCATTGCAGGCAATTTGAAATACTATAAACTCTGCCACTACCTGAATAAATTTTGGGAATTAGATTTTCAAATGAAACCCGCAATTCAAATTAAAGTTCCCAAAACAGAAAAAACAGTGAAGTTCGTGTGTTTACAGGCTACTAAAAACCCTGGCACTTTAGTTTACAATGTGTTTTCAAACAAAGTGAATAATGAAATTTTAATTTCGGAAGCTCGCAACTATAATTTATTGCTCACTATAAACGAAAATTTGGCAACAGAAAAAGCTAAAGAAATTTGTTCACAAATAAAATCAATACCGGAAGTAACCTACGCAACTGTTTTGGCTACCGACAGTATAAAACGAATAGACAAATTGAATATTGAAAATAATGATAGCTTAACAGAAGAATAACAACAAAAAACCTAAGCACTAATAACTTTGCTCACCAAATTTTAGATGTATGAAAGTTAGTTTCAACAAAACAAAAATAATTGCCACTTACGGTCCTGCTTGTGCCGATAAAAATAAAATGTCGGACTTAGTTCATGCAGGCGTTGATGTGTTTCGCTTTAACTTTTCGCACGGCAGCCACGAGCAACATTTAGAAGGCTTTACTTTTGTGAAAGAACTTGCCGAAGAGCTAAATATAAACATTGGAATACTTGCCGATTTACAAGGCCCCAAAATACGCTTAGGAAAAGTGCGCGACAACCACGAAGTGCTCGAAACAGGGCAAACTGTGGAGATTACAAATATAGAATGTGTAAGCACTTTTAAGCGTTTATACGTAAGCTACGATGCGTTGCCGCAAGAAGCACAGCCGGGCGAGAAAATTTTAATTGATGACGGAAAAATTGAACTCCAAGTAATTGAAACCAATAATAAAGATACCGTTTTAGCCAAAGTAATTACCGGAGGCAAAATAAGCAGCAACAAAGGTGTAAATCTGCCAGATACTAAAACTACAGTTCCTGCTCTTACCGAAAAAGATAAAGAAGATTTAGAATTTGCAGTAAACAATGGAGCAAATTGGATTGCGCTTTCCTTTGTACGCTCACCACAAGATGTGCAACAATTAAAAGACATTATTGGGCAAAAAAACAGCTATTTAAAAGTAATGGCAAAAATTGAAAAGCCGGAAGCTCTAAAGGAAATTGATGAAATAATAAAAATTGCCGATGGCATAATGATTGCCCGTGGCGATTTAGCCGTAGAAGTGCCGCAAGAGCGCATGCCACTTATACAAAAAGACATTGTGAAGCGTTGTATAAAACAAGCCAAACCGGTGGTAGTTGCCACCCAAATGATGGAAAGCATGATTGAAAGCCCCACTCCTACTCGTGCCGAAATTACCGATGTTGCCAATGCCGCTATTGATGGTGCAGATGCCGTAATGCTAAGCGCAGAAACAAGCACCGGAAAATATCCGCTAAAGGTGATTCAGGTAATGAGTAAAATTTTGAGAAACATTGAAGACAGTTCTATTATTTACGATAAAGAATTGCGCCCAGATAAAAACTCCCCAACACTCATAAGTGATGCAATTTGTTACAATGCTGCACGCATGGGCGGAGAGTTAAACGCACGCGCAATTATCGGTATGACATTTAGTGGTTTCACAGGGTTTATATTAAGCAGCTACCGCCCCAAATCGCATATTTATATTTTTACCGAAAACCGAGATTTACTCAACACACTTAGCATTTGCTGGGGAGTACGCGCATTTTACTATAAAAGTTTTGTAGGAACAGACACTACCATTCGTGATGTAATTAGAATTTTAAAGGAGAAAAACTTGGTTGAAATTGGCGATATTATTATCAATACCGGAAGTATGCCTCTTGCCCAGCGCGGCAGAACTAATATGGTAAAGGTTACGGTAGTAGAATAGCACACTTATACGCTGCTATTCAACATGTTCTGTAAGGCATGTTGAACGCACAGATAAAAACAGATTTTTAATCTGCTGTAGAGTATTTACTAAGTAGCTATTCAGATTATTATAGAGTTAGAAAAGGGTTGCCGGAGTTGGCATTTATTTAGTTTGGGATTAAAATCCCTATTTATCTATATATTCGACATGCTCTACGGAACATGTCGAACAGCGTAACGCTATGTTAATACACAAACACTTTACAAAGAATATTTCCGCTTTTTATTTTGATATTAAAAACAAAATATACTTTCATACAAAATTTCTATTGTATGAGTTTTAAAAGAATAATACTCACCGCTTTTTTCTTCTCCACACTATACCTTACTTCATTTTCACAGCAAAGCTTAAACGATAGCGATTTTGCTAATGCTGGCGATATGATAAGGGTGAGCAAACCCTCCAACACCTTAAGCATAAACTACAAAACAGCAGGTGCAAATGTGCTATGGGATTTCTCTTCTTTAGTATGGCAAACACAAGCGGTTGATACCTTTCTTTCTCCTATTACCGCTAATTTAGCGTATGCCGTTCTTTTCAGCAATTTGCCTTTTAATAAATACAAATCCAATGTAGCTAAACGGGCAAATGATATTACCACCGGTGGTTCATTCATTCAATCATTTACTTTTACTGATGTAATAAATTACTACTATAAATCTAATAAAGATTACCACCAAACAGGCTTTGGCGCCAGTGTAGGTGGCATACCGACACCAATCGGTTTTAAACATCCTGATGTTCTTTACAAATTCCCTATAAACTTTGGAAGTAAAGATACTTCGCTTTCTGATTATGATATTGCAGTGCCAAATATGGGCACGCTTGCGCACCAGCAAACAAGAATAAACCATGCCGATGCATGGGGAAAACTAATTACGCCTTACGGCACTTTTGATGTAACCCGTGTAATTTCTGAAATAGTAGCTGCCGACTCGGTTTATGTGGACACTTTTAACTTTGGAATTAAGCTGCCGCCAAGCAGAACCAAAGAATACAAATGGATTGCAAAAGGAATGAAAGAGCCTGTTTTGCAAATAAACACAAGACCCGGAAGAGGTGGAGGAGCAGAAACCATTACAGCAATTCACTACCAAGATTCGCTTCGTGTAAGAGCTACTGCAATAGAACAAATTAGCAGCGATAAATTTTCAATTTATCCTATTCCTGCAAGCAATACAATTTATATTGAAACCACTTCAGATTTAGCAACAGCAACTGTTCAGTTTTACAATGTTGAAGGAAGAGAAATTTTAGAACAAAAAATTGATAATGGCAAAACTGCCATAAATACTTCACAACTTGAACGCGGCATTTATATTGTTGCCCTCAGCAAAAATGGCGCATTCGGTTACAAGAAAATTATATTGCAATAAGGCTTTTAAGGCAACATTTTATTATCGCGAACCCGATGTGCATATTGTTGTAAATATGCTTTTAGCCGAAGCATCATTTCATCTACCTTTTCAGGCATTTGGTTTAGCAGGTTTTCTTGCAATAATCTATCCGTTCTGTAGCGATAAAGCGCAATAGGCTTTTGGCCATCGTATTGCAATAGAAATTCATCGTTAAACACTTGAAAAGTTCCTGCAAAATAATTTACCACAAAAGGGTTTTGGTTCACCATAAATACGCTTTTGCCGAATGCAGTAATAGTGTCGCCAATTCCCAAATAATCAATAATAGAAGGGAAAATATCTTGCTGCTGAACCGTTTTATTTTCAAAGCCATGCAGAGAAGAATCCGGTGTAAAAAACACTACCGGAACCGAAAACACACCCACATTATTATTGTATTGCGGATAATGAGCAAACGAAGCGGCATGGTCTGCAGTGAGTACAAAAATTGTGTTCTTATACCAAGGCTCTTTTGAAGCACTCTCGAAAAATTTCCGCAAGGCTTGGTCGGTGTATTGTATCGAAGGATGAATATCTAAAAAGCCTTTCTTAAAACTATTTTTGTAAGCATTAGGAAGCGCAAAAGGGTGATGCGAAGAAACTGTAAACAGCACACTGCAAAACGGCTGCGGAAATGAGCTGAGTTTCTTATTCCAATATTGCAAAAATTCTTCGTCCCAAATTCCCCAAGTGCCATCGTAAAATTTATCGTTTCCAAAATCTTCTTTACTAAATGTTTGCTGAAAGCCTGCCATTTTCATAAAAGCAGTAAAACCCATTGAACCGTGATGCGCGCCATGAAAAAACGATGTGTGATAGCCGTATTTATTCAACACACTTGCCAAAGAATTTATTCTGTTAGTAGCATAAGGCGTAAGCACATAAGCTTCGGAAAGTGAAGGAATAGAAGCCACTACAGCCGGTAAGCCTTCAATAGAACGTTTGCTGTTTGCAAGTGTATTTTTAAAAGTGAGCGAATGAAAAACTAGCGTATCCACAAACGGAGTAAAACCTTCGTAGTTCGCCATATCTGTATTAAGCGAAGCAATAAACTCTTTGCTTAAACTTTCTACAATAATCACAACCACATTTTTTTTCGGCACATCGCGCTTTGTATAATGCTGAATAGGATTGTAAATTTTTGCTGCGGCTTCATCATTTTCAAAAAAATGATAATCGGGAATTTTAATATTTCCCAAAGTCATCATTACAGAAAAAGGCGTGTTTACCACTAAACTCACCGATGCCGGGCGGCTGGCATAATCGCCTGCGTAGCTAATGTTTATCGGGCGATTGCTCGGCACAAAACTGCCGCGCGCAAAGCCAAGCCAAAGCAGCACCGCAAATGGCAAAGCAACAATATCAAAAACATAATTTCGCTTTTGATAGCTTTCTCTTTTGGGCAGCGGTAATCTTTTATTTATCACATACAAAATTGCAATAAGCGCAATGGCAATTAACCACAAATACCAATGGCTGAAAACGAAATTTTGAAATGTAGAAAGTAGCCCCGTATCGTTCTTAAACTCTAAAAAAAATGCCGCATTTGTTCTGCGCAAAATATATGGAAAGTAGCCGATATCAGCAATATTTGCAGCAATGCCAATACTATTGGCTATAAAGAAAATCCACAATGCTGTTTTTTGATACCACGCTTGAAACCTAAACGGAAAAGGCAACAGCATCATGAATAAAAACGGAATATTCAAATACATTAAAGCCGATAAATCGAAGCGCAAACTTCCCCACATGGCATATAACAGTGTTTGCCAATTCTCGTACTCAAAATGTGAGTAGTTAAATGCAAAAAACAACAATCGGCAGCATTGGTAAAGCGCCAAAAGAATAAACAACCGAATAATAAATGCCCAAAGGAATCGCATATTGCAAAATGCAAAATAACACGATTTTACATTACACTTAATTTAGTGTATTCTATCGCCACGCAAACTTAAATTTTGCATCACTTCTGCTTCGTAGTGCAGCCATTCTTCCCAGCGTTGCAGCACCTTTTCTTTATCTCCTAAATTGCAAGCCATATCTAAAAATAGCTTGTAATGTCCTGCTTCGCTTACCATTAGTTTTTTGTAAAAATCTCGAAGTTCTTCATCGTTTATTTCTTTGCTTAGCAGCTTAAAGCGTTCGCAACTCCGCGCTTCTATTAAAGCAGAAAAAAGTAATTTCTCTATCAAAGAATTTTTACGGCTATCACCCTTTTTTAAAAACTTTTGAAGTGCATTCACATATTTATCTTTCCGTTGAATGCCAAGTTTTAATCCGCGCTTTTTTAATTGCTCCAATACCATTTTAAAGTGTCCCCACTCTTCGCTAACTATTGGAATAAGTGCTTCTACCATCTCTTCAAATTCAGGATAATTTTGAATAAGCGAAATAGAAGTTGAAGTTGCTTTTTGTTCGCAATAAGCATGATCTGTAAGTATTTCTTCAATACTTTTTTCAGCCAAATTTACCCAGCGCGGGTCGGTTGGAAGTTTTAATCCTAACATAGTTTTATTCTAAAATTTTTACACCTTCTCCAATGTCGCAAAGATAAATTTCTGCTTGCAATCCTGTGGCTTGAGCATATTGCTTTATCACAAAATCTTTAAACTCTTCAAACGCATTTGCTTGAACTAAAGCAATGGCACAGCCACCAAAACCTGCGCCTGTCATTCGTGCGCCAGAGCAAGATTCGTGGTTCAAAGCTGCATCAACAATAGCGTCTAACTCTGTACCGCTTACTTCGTAATTATGTTTTAGTGATTGGTGCGATTGTTTAAGCAATGCTTCAAACGTAGCAATATCATTATTTTTTAAAACTTCTACCGCTTGCTTCACACGCTTATTTTCTTCAATCACATGACGTGCGCGCTGCTTAATAATTTCATTTTCTATACATTCAATATCTTCAATCAAACATTCGCACAAATTAGCTGCTGCACTGTTTCTCTTTTGTTGAATAATTGCAAGCGCTTGTTCACATTCGCTTCTTCGTTCGTTATACTTTGAATGAATGAGATTGCGCGGTTTTTTGGTGTTTAAAATGGCTATCTTTTTCTCACCGAAATCTATCTCTGTATTTTCATACTCAAGCGTAGCGCAATTCAACATCATAGCGCTTTTGGGTTCGGCATTTGCAATACAAAATTGATCCATAATACCACAGTTTACACCTATAAAATCATTCTCCACTTCTTTACACCAAACTGCAATTTGCTGGTGCGAAATTTCGTAGTCGCTTTCTTGCAAAAGCAAAAACATGGTAAGCACTTCCACACTTGCAGAAGAAGACAATCCGCTGCTTTCGGGCAATGAACTTTCAAAATGTATATGCAATGGCTTGAGTGAAAATCCTTTCTCTTTCAAAAACTGAAAAACGCCTAAAGGATAATTGAGCCATGCTTTTTCTTTGTTGAAAGTAAAATTTTCTGTTGCTGAAAAAGTAAGCACTTCGCTGTGTGTAGCAGATGAAAGCTTAAACATAGCATCGCTGCTTTCTGAAACATACGCTGTGATGCCTATTGAAATTGCAGCAGGCAAAACCAAACCGCCATTGTAATCAATATGTTCTCCAATTAAATTTATTCTACCCGGAGCAAAATATTTTTTCATCTTCAAAATCATTCAACTTCTAATTGTAATTTTTCTTTTGCCACCTCCGAAACATTGGTAAGAAGCATATTTTTCAGCTCTATATCCAAGTCCGAATTTTCAAATTCTATTACTGTTTTGTTCTGTTCTTTTGCTGCTAATTTTCTTAATTTTTCGGTAGCGCTGAAATAATCGCTTTGCTTCAATTCGTACTCAAAACCTTGCCCAAGCTCGATTTTTCGTTGTTTCACAAAACCCAATTGTGTATTGTAGCGATGTGCAACTAAATTATCTTCTCTAATTTTGGCGAATACTTTTTTAATTCCTCCCAACAAAAAAAACACATCTAACACAGTGAGTGAAGCGCGCACCGGCACATCAGTTCCTAAATAATTATCGTCATAAATAAACAATCCGCTAAATGCTGTGTGTTCATTCCAATCAATGGAAGACATGTTGATTAAGCCAACTTGTTTTGAATGATATTGAATAAGAAAAAAGAAGTTTTGATAGTTGTTTACGTTGCTAAACCACTCTGTTTGCATCTCTGCAGTGATGATGCCGTGGTGAAACATATTGCGCGAAATTTTGGGATCGTTGCGCCACAAACGAAGCATCTCACAATGTTCTTGCTTAATTCGCTCCAATGAAATTCCGTAGCGGCTTATCTTCATATTGCTATTGTGTAATGCATTAGTGTTCCGCAAATAAAACAGAAAGTTTTAAGTTGAATTTAGCAAAATATACTTTCTGCACAATAGTTACCAAAAGCTACTTTTAAAAAGCCAACTTCTTGCAGAGCAGTCATTTTCACACAAATTAAAGACACAAAACCACATAAAATAAAAACATAATTCTAAAGCGCTTATCTTCGCCCGCCTATGCAATCAACATATATCAATCAACTTAGCAAATTAGAGAACCAAGAGGTAGTTTTAAAAGGCTGGAACGCCAACAAGCGCGACAGCAAAGGATTAGTGTTTCTTACCCTGCGCGATGGAACAGGTTTTGTGCAATGTGTAATTGACCTAAATATAGTAGGCGAGCAAATGTTTGAAGACGCAAAACGCTTATCTTTGGAGAGTTCCCTTTCTATACAAGGCAAAGTAATAAAAAACGAAAAGCAATTTGGCGGCTACGAACTGCAAGCAACTTCGCTTCAAGTCATTGCTATTGCCGAAGAATATCCGATTGGAAGAAAGGAACACGGTCCCGATTTTTTGCTTAATCATCGCCACTTGTGGCTTCGTTCTAAGCGCCAATGGGCAATTATGCGTATTCGCAACACTATTATTTTCGCCATTCACGAATTTTTTCAGCAGCGCAATTTTGTGCAAATGGATGCGCCTATTTTTACCGGAAATGCTTGTGAAGGAACTTCAAACTTATTTGAAACTGATTACTTTGGCGATCCTGCTTACCTTTCGCAAAGTGGCCAACTTTATGGTGAAGCAATGGCAATGGCACAAGGTTTAATTTATACGTTTGGACCAACCTTTAGAGCTGAAAAAAGTAAAACCAGAAGGCATCTTACCGAATTTTGGATGATAGAACCCGAAATGGCTTTCTACGACCTAAAAATGGATATGGATTTGATTGAAGATTTTATCCGTTATGTGGTTTCAAAAGTGTTAGACAATTGCCAAACAGAATTACAAGCATTGGAGCGCAACACTTCGTTTTTAGAAAGAGTACGCGAGCCATTTATTCGTATGAAATATGAAGAGGCGGTTGATATAATTAAAGGAGAAAAAACAGTGAATGGTAAAACCACTATTCAAATTTTAGAAGAAGATTTAGCTGCGCTGAAAGATAATATTGCTTCTGCCGAAAAAGATATTGCAGAGCGTGAAGCTAAGATTGCAAGCGGTTCTTTAACCAAAGGTGAAGCCAATTTCAACCGAAGCAAAATTGATACTTTAAAGAATGAAATTGCGGATTTGCTCGAAAAAGCAGCCAACATTCCAACATGGCTCAACAGCGCTCAAAACTTTGAACGCGGCAACGATTTTGGAGGAAGCGATGAAACTGTTTTGACAAGAATGTTTGGGCAACCAATTATGGTTTACAACTGGCCACAAGAAGTAAAAGCTTTCTACATGAAAGAAGATGAAAACGATAAAGGATACGTAAAAGGTGTGGATTTATTAGCACCGGAAGGCTACGGAGAAGTTGTGGGCGGTGGCGAGCGCGAAACAGATATTGAACGCTTAAAGCGCAAAATTGTGGAGCACGAATTGCCAATGGAAGCTTTTGAATGGTACTTGGATTTACGTAAGTTTGGCAATGTGCCACACAGCGGTTTTGGCTTAGGTTTAGAGCGTTTGGTAACGTGGATTTGCGGCTTGCAACACGTTCGTGAATCTATTCCATTCCCAAGATTTTATGGAAGACTTACGCCTTGATTTTTTGTATTGAAATTACTTTCGTTTTAGTACAAAATCTTAATGAATAAGATTTTCAAAACACAATACCAAAGAAAGACTTTATTTTAGGAGCGAATTTTTGGCAGTGATAGAACAATTTTACAATCGCTTTTTTTCCTCAGACAAGGAACTGGTAGCCTTTATTAAAGGCATTACCGGAATTGTGCCTACTAAAATCAAGTTCTACAAACAGGTGTTTAATCACCGCTCTATATTTGCGCAACCTGAACTAAATAACGAGCGCTTAGAACTTTTGGGCGACTCTATTTTAGATGCTTGTGTTTGCGATTATTTATACAAAAAATATCCTTACAAAGGCGAAGGTTTTATTACACTACTACGCTCTAAAGTGGTGAACCGAAAACAACTAAACGAGTTGGGAGAGCGCATTGGGTTAATGACTAAACTAAAATACCACAAGCGTCAAATAGGAAGCACCACAAAAGATATGGCAGGCAATACTTTCGAGGCGTTAGTTGGTGCACTTTATTTAGATGCCGGTTTTGAGCCTACCAAAAAATTTATTCAAAAGCGAGTGCTGTCGCAACTATTAGATATTGATGAAATTTTAGCCACCGAAATTGATTTCAAGAGCAAACTCTATCAATTTGCTCAACGCGAATCGAAAGTTTTAGAATTTACGCTGCATGAGCAAAGTAAAAAGGGCAATAGAAATTATTTCGTGATGCACATTATGATAAATGGTGAATTTGTGGCAGCAGGCGAAGGTTTCAACAAAAAAAATGCAGAGCAAAATGCTGCACACAATGCAATTCAAGTATTAGGAAAAGATGTGGTGCTTGGCACAAACCATGCCGAAAAAAGTAGTTGAGAATAGAAGAAAGTGAGCACTATTTTCTATAAGAATTAAACAAGCTATTCCAGCGAATACGCAGCACACCACCAATCGCTTCTTTCACAATATTGGTACTCATTTTACTTACTCCTTCTACTCTTTCAGTAAAAATGATTGGTATTTCTTTTATCTTAAAGCCTAATTGCTTGGTAGCGTATTTCATTTCTATTTGAAAAGTGTAGCCAACAAATTTTATGCTATCTAAATTTATAGTTTGCAAAACCTCTTTCTTAAAGCAAACAAAGCCCGCTGTGGTATCTGCAATGCCAAGCCAAGTAACTAAGTTTACATATACTGAAGCAAAGCGCGAAAGCAAAATTCTGCTTAGTGGCCAATTCACAAAACCTCCACCTTGCACATAGCGCGAACCAATTACTAAATCGCAACCATTTTGAGCTTCACTTAGCAAGCGCACTAAATCATCAGGATTATGGCTAAAGTCGCAATCCATTTCAAAAATATATTCGTAGCCATTTTGCAAAGCCCATTTAAAACCTGCGATATAAGCAGTTCCCAAACCCAACTTGCCGCTGCGTTGCATCAAAAAAAGCCGCTCGGCATATTCGTTTTGCAAGCGTTTTACAACATCAGCCGTGCCATCGGGCGAACCGTCATCTATTACCAATAAATTAAAACTCGGTTGTAACGACATCACTTTGCGCACCATTTTTTCTATGTTGCCCAATTCGTTGTAAGTAGGAATTATTACGATGTTCTTGCTCAATGTTCTTGTACTGTGTGCGAATGTAATTTTATTCAAATTCTCTTTATGCAGATTATGACTTATTCACAGCATATTTTTTATGATTTTTGAGTAAGAAAAACACTTTTTTTAGTAAAACTCCATTAAACACTTTGCTAACTTTGCGCTCACAAAGCAATGCCTCATTTTATATTTCTCTTATTTTTTATTGTAAGTTTTTTTGCCGTAAATGCCGAAGCGCCAGCAAAAAAGGCAAGCGTATTGCTCAAAAAGGAACTCATACGTTCTTTTTCTGCAGAAGAGTTAAAAGAGTTTTTTAAAAAAAATGGTATTCCTGCTCTTTTTCTTGGCGCACGAGAAGGTATTAATATTTATGATGTTCTCTATACTTCTACTTATGCAGATGGAAGTATTGTGAAAGCATCGGGTTTGGTTTTTGCTCCACAAAATCAAAGCAAAAAAATACCTATGATGGTTTACAATCAAGGTACCGAAATTTGCAGAGAGCGCTCACTTACTTTTAGAGGAGAACAAGCGATGTGTATGGCTTATGCCACCGATAATTATTTAGTACTCATGCCTGATTATATTGGCATGGCTGAAGGCGAACGCTGCCATTTGTACCTACACGCACAAACCGAAGCAGATGCTACTATTGATATGATGAATGTGGTTACCGATTCTATTCAAAATTTTGGAGTGAAAGGATTTAACCAACTTTTTCTTTCCGGCTACTCACAAGGCGGGCACGCTTGTTTAGCTACTCACCGCGAATTGCAAGAAAAATATTCCGATAGATATAAAGTTACTGCCAGTTCGCCAATGTCTGGCCCATACAATGTAGAATATACTGTTTATGAAGGAAGAAATAAGCACTACGACCATCCAGGCTACATGGCTTATATGATGAAAGGCTTCTACGAAAGTATTGGAAAACCAAATGATTTGGGCGAAGTTTTTATTAGCCCGATTGATTCGCTTTTGCCGCCACTTATGAATGGAGATTACCCAATGGAGGAAGTGAATAAACTATTGCCTGATACGGCTTTTAAAGCTGTAAAACCTGAATTTTATCAAGCATTTGTTGCAGATTCCAATCAACCATTTAGAAAATGGCTGAGAGATAATAGTGTTTTTGATTGGAAGCCCGAAGCTCCTGTGCAGCTTTGCTATTGCGACAACGATGAACAAGTAACTTACAAAAACTCAATCATTGCTTATGAAACTATGAAAGCCAATGGAGCAAAAAATGTTGAACTTTGGCGCGCAGGTAAAAAGTTCAAACATCTGAGTTGTGCTTTATTTTCAATAGTTTACACCAAAATGTTTTTTGATGGTTTTGTGCATAACCGCCCGGGCAGCCACGGTCCGGCATTCAAGCGATTGCTTTTAAGCATCGGAAAGCTTGGTGTGAAGCCTTGATATTCCGTGTATTTTCTCTCTTTTATTTATGCTGATATTGCTTTGAGAAATTCAATTCCTGCTGATATAAGCTCAAAACTTTGTAGCAGCTTCACACAAAGATTAAAGGAGAATATTTATGAAGGCATTGCCAATTTTTTCTAGCATTTTGAATCAAAAAAAAATCGAATGAAATTATTTTAATTGACATAGCAAGTCAAATAGTAGCATCTAAACTTAGCCAGAACAATTAAAGCAGATTCACATATCGTGAAAATACTCTTAGTTGAGATACTAAAAGCAAAAACGGCATAACATTATTGCAATATTTTTCACCATTTTGCGCCAATGCAATTTTCTTCAAAGCAAGTTTTAAAGAAATATTGGGGCTACGAAAATTTTCGTCCGCTACAGGAAGAAATTGTGCTAAGTGTACTGCAAGGAAATGACACTTTAGCGCTACTTCCAACCGGTGGCGGAAAGTCAATTTGCTTTCAAGTTCCAGCCTTAGTTTTAGATGGAATTTGCATCGTGATTTCTCCACTTATTGCTTTAATGAAAGACCAAGTTTTTAACCTTAAAAATAAGGGAATAAAAGCAGAAGCAATTTATACCGGATTGCAAATACATCAAATTCAAACTATACTTTCAAACTGTATCTTTGGCGATGTTAAACTCCTCTACGTTTCACCTGAAAGGCTTGCCACATCTTCGTTTCGCGAAGCTATGAAGCAAATGAAAGTAAATTTAATTGCTGTTGATGAAGCACACTGTATTTCACAATGGGGCTACGATTTTCGCCCACCATATTTACAAATTGCCGAAGTGCGTGAACTGCTTCCAAAAATTCCAATTTTGGCACTTACTGCAACTGCCACACCCAAAGTAGCAAAAGACATTGTTGAGAAATTGCACTTTAAAGAGCCAAAGGTTTTTGCTAAAAGTTTTGTGCGCGAAAATCTAAGTTATGTAGTACGTCAAACATTCGATAAAAACACACAATTAGTTCATATTTTAAAGAATGTTCCGGGCAGTTCGGTGGTGTATGTAAACTCTCGAAAAGCCACAAAGCATATTGCAACATTCTTAATTCAAAACGGTTTTAGTGCCGATTTTTATCATGCCGGCTTAAGCGCTACAGAAAGGAGTAGCAAGCAAGAAAATTGGATAGAAGGCAAAACGCGCATCATCGTTTGCACCAATGCTTTTGGTATGGGAATTGATAAACCCGATGTGCGCACGGTTATTCATTTGGAAACACCACAAAGTTTAGAAGCCTATTTTCAAGAAGCAGGAAGAGCAGGAAGAGATGGCAAAAAAGCATATTGTGTTTTATTGATAAATGAAACTGACAAGAAACTTCTAAAAGATATTATCGAGCATTTTCCATTGCCCGAAAACTTGCGCAACACGTATAATTTACTCTGTAATTATTTAAAAATTCCTTTGCATAATAAACCCTCAAGTGCTGTAAATTTCAGTGTTTCAGCCTTTGCCGCAGAAAACAAAATTCCAATTCGCGATTCGCTTGTTCAGTTAAAATTATTAGAGCAAATGGAAATTGTTTCCATTACAGAAACATCTATGCCGTTTTCTACTGTTAAGTGTTTAGTAAGCAAAGATGCACTCATGAAATTGTATGCGGCAAACCCAAGTTTAGAGCCGCTCACCAAAATGATTTTGCGCACCAGCGAAGGTGTTTTTGAAGATTTTTCTGTGCTGCACGAAAAAGAAATTTTGAAGCGATTAAGTATTGACTTTGTCGAATTTCAATCGCAAATAAAAACCTTGCAGCAACTCCGCATTTTTAATTACCAGCCAATAAGTGAAGAGCCTCAAATTACACTATTGCACGAAAGAGTAGATGCCAAACATTTGCAGTTAGATTACGATTTGCTCAAGTTGAGGAAAGAGCAAATTGTAGAGCGTGCAAAAGCAATGCTTCATTATATTTCTTCTGTTCATTTTTGCAGAAGTAATATTTTGGTTAGCTACTTCGGTGAAGAAATTATACAGAAATGTGGCGTGTGTGATGTGTGTATTGCTGAGAAAAAAAGTGGATTAAATACTAAACAGTTTGAATCGCTGATGAAGCAATTAGAAACACTTCTGGTTCAGCCTAAAACCATACAAGAATTAGCAGAAACTACAGCTCAAAAACCAGAAGTTATTGTGCGCTGTTTACAGTTTTTATCCGATGCAGAATTAGTAAAATGCAACGCTAAAACAGGAAAGTTTGAATGGGAGTAATGTAAGTTTATAAAAACAGCAAAGGCGAGTTTTTAAGCTCGCCTTTGCTGTTTAAGAATAAGTAATTACTATTTCTTTTTAGCCTCTGCTGCAGCTGCTTCTTTTGCCGCACGAGGTACGCTCACTCTGGCAACCGGAATTGCAGGAGCGTGTAATAATTCTAAGCCTTCAACTTCTATGTCTTTAACTCGCTTAATTCCGCCCATGTCCATATCTTCTACGTTTAGCTCAATTGCTGCGCGTAAATGCTCAGGAGCCGCGAATACATTAAGACGTTTTACTGTTTGCTCTAATTTACCACCCGTAGCAGCACCTTTTGGTGTTCCTTTTAAGTGTAGTGGCAAGCTAACTTTTACAGCTTTTCCATCAACAAGTTGTTGAAAATCCAAGTGTTTGATTGCATCAGTAACTGCATCAAACTGAATTTCTTTTAAAATCGCTTTGTAAGATTTTCCTCCTACGTTTACCTCAGCAGTTTTAAAATCGCTGGTGTAAACTATTGCTTTAAACTCAGTTGCCGGTGCATAGAAATTTACATTTCCTTCGCCACCATAAAGATTACAAGGCACATTTCCTGCTTCACGCAGCGCACGGGTAGCCTTTTTACCTAATTCGGTTCTTGCCGTGCCGTTAATGATAACTGTTTCCATTTTTATTTGGTATTTGTTTTTAACTTATTACTAAACGCTTGGTGTGATGAATAAAGAGTTGATACTCTTGTGTTCGTGTGCATTTCTAATTGCTTGTGCAAAAAGTTTAGCTACACTCAGCGATTTTACTTTTTTACTTTCTTGTTTCAGCGGTAGCGAATTGGTTACAATAAGTTCGCTTAGCATACTTTTTTCGATGTTTTCATAAGCTTTTCCGCTTAGCACCGCGTGCGTACACAATGCCCGAACACTTTTCGCTCCTTTATTCATAATAATTTGAGCAGCGTTGCATAAAGTTCCTCCGGTATCAATCATATCATCTACCAGCACTACATCTTTTCCTTCTACATTTCCAATCAAAGTCATCTCAGCAATTTCATTTGCCTTTTTGCGGTATTTGTCACAAATAACCATGTCGGCATTAAAGTGCTGCGCATAAATTCTTGCGCGTTTCACGCTTCCAACATCGGGTGAAGCAAAGCATAAATTATTCCATTTGTGCTTTTGAATATATGGAATAAATACTGCTGAACTGTTTAAGTGATCAACCGGAATATCGAAAAAACCTTGAATTTGCCCTGCGTGTAAATCCATTGTCATTACACGGTTTGCGCCAGCAGCTTGTAGCAAATTAGCAACTAATTTTGCACCAATTCCTACACGCGGGCGGTCTTTTCTATCTTGCCTTGCATAGCCAAAGTAAGGAATCACAACGGCAATGTAATCAGCACTTGCGCGCTTTACGGCATCAATCATCATTAGAAGTTCTAAGAGATTATCGCCAGGCGCATTTGTGTTTTGAATAATAAATACAAACGAACCGCGAACAGACTCTTTTATTTCCGGCTGAATTTCGCCATCACTAAATTTAAGAACGTCCATTTTGCCCAATGGCTGACCATAAAAATCAGCAATTTCATCTGCTAAATATCGAGATTGGCTGCCGCTAAAGAGCTTTACATCTGTAACAAACATGTTGCTTTGCTTTTATGGGAGCGCGAATTTAGTCTTTTCTTTTTAAAGTGCCGATAAATGTTTCTAATTGAACTATTATGATGACAAAAATTGCATAGCTAAAATTCTGTATTATTTTCGTGAGAATGAACACTGATGCAATGATTACCATGCTTTTAGCCGAAGGAGTGGTTGCTTTTTTTACGATATATTTTTTCTATAAAGTATTTACCTCAAAACAGAAATAGCACGCCAAAGCAAAGCTAAGCAATCTTTGATTCCTTTATTTTCTTGCCTTTGTTATACAAGAGCTGCATAATAGTGAAGACAACAAAAAAGTAAACAAAAGCGGAGATTGTTATCGAGAGTGTCCATTTAATCCAGCCACTCACAATAAGCAAACCAAGTGGAATTGAAAGTAAAGAAATGCTCATAAGTGTAATGGCAACTTGTTTATCCGTAAGTCCCAAATAAGCCAAATGGTGTGTGGTATGATCTTTTCCACCAACAAATGGAGATTGTTTGCGCATCAATCTTCTTATGGTTACGGTTAAAGTGTCAATAAGCGGGACAATAAAAAACAGCATGGGAATTACAAATTGCTTCAACTCAAAAATTGAGTTAGGAAAATCGCGAAAGTTCCATATAAAGAGAATGCTTGAGCCAGCTAAGAACACACCTAAAAACTGGCTGCCGGTGTCGCCCATATATATTTTTGAAGGATTCCAATTAAAGTAAAGAAAACCGATGAGTGAGCCTAAAACGCCAACAAGCATAATCTGATAAACATTTGTCGAAATGCTATCGACAGTAAAAATAACCAACAACATTCCTAAGATAATACTTGCTGAAGTTGTAGTGGTTATTCCATCCATATTATCTAGCATATTGATTGAATTCATTAGCCCGACAACCCAAATCACGGTAATTAAAAAGTCTAAAGAATCCACACCAAATACCTTGATATAAACATCAGATACAATTAGAATAAAAGCACAGCTTAATTGCCCGATAAATTTCACTAAAGGATTTGTATTGTAAGCATCATCAGCAAGCCCAATTAAAAACCCAAGGCTTGAGGCTGCCATTAAACCAATAAGTTTTTTATCGAGAAAAGTTTCAGTTTCGCGTGGTATGGTGCCAATTACAGATATTGAAATTAAAAAAACAATAAAGAATGAAATTCCACCTATTGCCGGTTTCACATTACTGCTCCAGCGCACTTGTCCTTCTTCTCTACCTCGAGAACCTAAGTTGAAAGAAAATTTTAGAAAAAGCCAATTGATTAGAAATGAAAAGAAAACAGAAATTGCAAAAAACAAACTCAAAAGGATAATCATGTGTAATTCTTCATCCATATATCACTAGGGTTTTAATGTGTTCCAAATTCTTTGGAATAAACTTTTCTTTTTCGGCTTAGCACCAGGGTCATCAGTATAATATCCAGTTTTAAAACCATAGGAAGAGCCATACATGCCATAACCGTAGCCATAACCGTAACCATAACCATAACCGTAACCGTAACCGTAATTGCTACTGTAGCCAGAAGGTCCTCGGCCATAATCGTTTAGCACAAGCCCCAAATTATGTATCTCGCTTTCTTCGTATAGTTTATTTATGCTGTCTATAAATGCTTTGTTTGAATACGAAGCGCGAAGAACATAAATTGGATAATCAGCTTTTTGCAATAAGGTAATAGCATCTGTAACCAAACCAATTGGAGGAGTGTCCATTACAATGATGTCGTACTTTCCTTTTAAGTATTCAATAAATTTATCGAGTTTGTCGGTTAAAATTAACTCAGAAGGATTAGGCGGAACTGGGCCCGAAGTAACCAAGTCAATATTTTTAATCTCAGTAGCAACAATACTTTCTTCATAAGTAGATTGACTGCTGAGAATTGTACTCATTCCTTTTAGTTGCTCTACGCCAAATATTTTACCCAAGCGCGGTTTACGCATATCTAAGTCAAGAATTATTACTTTCTTGTTCAACATGCTAAAAATTGCAGCCATATTAAGTGCTGTAAATGTTTTCCCTTCGCCCGGAATAGTTGATGTGGTTGTAATAATTTTTGTTCCTTCAGAGCTGTTTAAGAACTGTAAATTTGAACGAATTGCGCGGTAAGCTTCTGTTATAGTTGATTTTGGGTTCTTAGTAACTACTATTTGCGAGCGATCCATCGGTGTGTAATAACTCGGTATTATTCCCAATAATGGCACTTTGCTTTTTGCTTCAACCTCTTGAGTTGAAATGATACTTTGGTGAAGCATATAGCGGATTGCCACTAACAATATTCCTAAAAGAAGTCCTAAAACAAAACCGCCAATTTTCACTTGTGTTTCTTTTGGAGATACAGGGGTTTTGGGCAATTGTGCTACTGCTAAAACAGAGTAATCAGGTACAATTCCTGCATAGGCAATTGAATAATTAGAGCGTTGGTCGAATAGATTATAGAAGAATTTGTTTTTTGCATCAGCAATACGATTTAAGCGTTTTAAGTTTTCTTGTAACTCGGGTAAACTATAAATTTTAGACATCAGTTTTTGATATCTTTCGCGCTGTTTTCCTAATTCTAATTCTGCATTGTCTATTACATATTCTGTTCTTTTTAGCAGTTGGTTTTTTGAAGAAAATATTTGTTTGTCTAAAAGTCTTACTTCGGGATGGTCTTCTGTTCTTTCTAAAAGTTTTATTTCTCTACTTCTTTGGAGCTGGTTAATATTTTCAATCTCTCCGGCAATAGACATTTCTTCTTCCTTAAACTGCAAAATAGGTAGGGTAGAATAGTCTTTAGTTTTTTGGAGTAGCATCTTAAAATTTTGGAGAAGATACAATTGATTTTCACTAGCTATTAGCGCCTGTTGTAGTGCATTTGCACTTGTCAATATACCTTGTGAAGAGTTGTCATCTGAAAATATTTCATTATTGATTTTAAATTGGGCTACAGAATCTTGTATTGCTTGTTGTTCACGGCTAAAGGAGTCAATTTGGCCATCAATAAATCTTAGAATATTTCCCATTCCTTCTCGCTTCTTATTCAGGTCGTAATCAATAAATTCAGTTGCAAGTGCATTGGCAATATCTTTAGCTTTTTCAGGGTTTTGATCAGCATAAGTAATTGCAAGTGTATTATTGCCGGCCTCAATTGGTTCAATTGTTATTTTGCTGTTTATATCATTAATAATCGTTTGTTTATCATTAAACTTTACAAAATATAAAGAATTAAAACTCCCGTCAGAAAGTTTATCAGGTTTTAAACTTATGGTTGCTTGAAAATAGGGTGTTTTTAGTTTTTGCTCGGGCTTAATTTCTTTTTCAAATTCGTCTCCATTAAACGAATAAGAAACAACCATGCTATTTTTGTTTACTAATCTTATATAAACAGGATTGCCATAAAACTCAGGTGCAATTTGTTCTGGTAGAATTTCAAAAGGGGCGCTTTGATATAAATCTTCTGTAATAAATTTTGATTTCCCTTCTTTTAAGTAGCTTATATCTAAGGGTAATTTATCGGCTATTTTTCCGAGCAGCATAGTTGATTTCAATACCTGCATTTCTCTATTTATCTCCGTAGGGTCTTTCTCAAAAACCAAATTGTCAATTCCTAGAATTTGAGTTGATTTTTCTAATTGAAGAATCATTTTTGTAGTTGCTTCATAAATGCGTGGAGTGTATCTCAAATATATAAATGAAGCAAAAACGGTAATGGCCACTATGAGAATTATCCAAAGAATACTTTTATTAAGTATATAGATGAGTAAGCCTAAATTAAAGCCTTCAGCAAAATTTGTTTGCTGTCCTTTTGGGGCTGAACCTCCACTTCCCGTAAGATCTAATTTATTTTCCACCTATGCTTTTGCCTAATAAATATAAACTTGTTACGGTTGAAACTACCGAGAAAATAATAGTTGTTTCTCTTAGTAAATCTCTGATATAGCGTCTTCTTGGTTCAATATAAATAATATCATTTGTTTGCACAATCAAGTTCGATTTCTGCATGCCTTCAATGGTAGATAAATCAATTATTGTTATTTGTGGATTCTTTAAATTTCCTCTTATGAGCTTAATTTTGTAGGCTTTTAAACCGGTTGTTATTCCTCCGGATTTTGCAATTACTTCTAAAAGTGTGGTTGGAGATTGGTTTAGCGTAACCACCGAGCCGCTTGAGCCTTTAAACAAGAAACACCTTCTATTTTGCACTCTCACTTCTACATAAGGATCTACAATATATGCAGAAACCTTTTCTGCAATTAAACGTTCTAATTCTGTTTCGGTATAGCCGGCTACATTTAATTCTCCAATTACCGGTAAGCGCACAAAGCCATCGTGATCAACAATGTAGAATATACCTCTGCCAGTACCGCTTCCGTTTTGCATATTTTGATTCATATTTGCACTGTTACTGTTGGCCGATATTACGCCTCCTCCAATATCCACCAATCTAAAACCATCTCTAGCATATACATTTAATGTAAATTGATCAAATGGCTTAATGATATATTGCGTAACAAGCTGTTCCTTAAATTCAAAAGTTTGATAATCCTTTTGTTTAAACATAAACTCCGGATAAACCAACTTGCAGGAAGGCAGCAATAGCGAAAATCCAAATAGAAAAACAAAAACCTTTAAAATGCCGCTTAGCGTAATTCTCATTGTTGCAAACGTACTTGAATTTCTGTGAAGTAACTACTGATTTTTAACGTTCAATAATTGAGTGTATAATTTTGACATATCTGCGCACAATCTTTCGTAGCCAAAACGGTTTAATGTTTCTTTGCTACCTTGCTGTAAAACATTGTTGCGTAAAATATCATCTTCAACTGCTTTTAGCAATGCTTCGGCAAAAATATTCACATTTTCTTTTTCAACTAAAAAGGCATTTTTATTTACTTCCACTATGTCTTTAATGCCGCCAACTTTGGTTGAAACAATAAATTTTCCCGCTGCTTGTGCTTCTATTAAACTCACCGGAGTGCCTTCGTTGTTCGATGTTAGTGCAATAATATCTAAACCGGCATTGCACCAACTTACATCTTTTATCCACGAAGTGAAAGTGAGTAAAGTCTTTTTATGATCTTCGATTGAAGAAAAGGGAATTTCCAAAGCTGTTGCTTCTGCTTCAACTTGGCTGCGCAATTCGCCATCGCCAATAATAAACGCTCTAATTTTCTTGCTGCTTTTTTGCGAAACAATTTTTAATGCTTGTAAAAATAGGGAATGGTTTTTTATAGGAACCAAACGCCCCACAATTCCAATCCCAATTTCATCATCTTCTACTTGAAATTTGCTTCTAAAATCTGCGCGCTTTTCGGCTTGGTTTTGGGTGAAACGAGATAAGTCGAAACCTAAATTTACTATCTGAAACTTGTCCTTTGGTGCAATTTTGAATTCAACTGTAAGTTCATCTAATTGCTTAGGACTGAGCGTTACAATTTTTGAAGTTCGTTTGGCTAAATATCTTTCAATATTTAAAAAAACTTGAGTTTTTGCACTATTAAAATAGGAGTGAAAAACATGGCCGTGGAAAGTATGCACAACTACCGGCACATTTTCGTGAATGGCTGCCAACCTGCCTACTGCTCCTGCTTTTGCAGCATGTGTATGTACAATATCGGGCTTGAATTCACTTATTATTTTTCTTAGTTTAAAATATGATTTATAGTCGCGGAAAGGGTTTAGCTCACGCTGCATTTCAGGAATATATTTTGGCTCTAAACCTAGGTCTTTTACTATAAACTCCGAACTTTCTTCCGTTTCATCTTTCATGCCCGAAACCAAAAGCGTATCGAAGTCGCGCATATATTTTGTAAGATATGCAACATTGTATGTTGGCCCTCCTAAATTTAATCTATTTATTATCCGAAGTACTCTCGGCTTTCTACTCATAATCTATGCTTCAAAATATTTTTTATACCAATGCTGAAAAACAACTAACGCCCAAATTTTTGCATGAACATCACCTGGATTTGCTGAAAATAATTGGCGTTTTAGTTCCTTCACTTTTTTAGGATTAAAAATTCCTTGTGCCTCCACAAAGTTATCGCTTAAATAATAATTCTCTATTTTTTCGTGTAAAGCAGTTCTAAACCATTTCAACAATGGTACTTCAAAACCGCGTTTAGTGCGTGTGAAAAGCTCCGCTGGAAGCTGATTTCTAAAAGCATCTTTTAAAATACTTTTACCTGTTTTATTGCGTAATTTATAGTCAAACGGCAAGGAGAATGCGTAATCCACAACCGTGTAATCAAGCAAAGGTGTTCGTACCTCTAAACTATTTGCCATGCTCATTAAATCAACTTTTACCAACATATCATTTGCAAGCACCATGCGCACATCTGCCAATAGCATATTATTCATGTCGCTTTCGGCAGAAATTATGCTTGCCAATTCGCTTATTACTGCATTATTATTTTGAACAGGGTTTAGCAATAATTCATTCACATCTGCGGCATCAGAATATGCGCACCAGCGCCAATAACGTTCTCCATCAGGCAAGTTCAATCCAATGGAATACCGCTGAAGCTGACGAAATAAATTTGTAACTTTTCCATGCCTTGAAGCTGGCAACATTGATAAAATAGGCAGAGCATTTTTTAGAATAAAATTCACTGTATTTTTTTGTGATGCCTGCCAAGCTGCCGCATGTTTATTGTAGCCTGCAAAAAGCTCATCGCCACCATCGCCACTTAAAGCAACTGTTGCTTTTTGGCGCGTGTACTTGCACAAAATATTTACTGCAATAGCCGAAGAATCTGCAAATGGTTCATCAATATAATTGAGTAAATCATCTATACTACCCAGCATTTCATCGGTTGAAATTTTAAAAACCGTATGATTAGTTTGGTATTGCTTGGCAACTAAATTGGCATAATAAGTTTCATCAAAATATGGTTCATCTTTAAATCCAATGCTAAAAGTATTTAAGTGTTTGGTGTGTTTTGCGGCACAACTTACCACGATTGAAGAATCTATTCCTCCGCTTAAAAAAGCACCCAAAGGCACATCGCTAACCAATCTTCGCTGCACTGCCGCTTCCACAATTTCGCGAAGCTCAGCTTGTGCTTTCTCATAAGTTGGATATTGCTTTGCTTGCCATTTTTTTTGAACTTTATAAAATACACCTTCTTGCTTTGTGCCGTCTTTTTTCAAAACCAAAAATGTTCCCGGTTTTAATTTTCGAAAGCCTTTAAGCATTGAAGTTTCTAAAGGAACGTAGTTCAACTGCAAATAATAGTGAAGAACAGAAAAATCAATTTCTTTTTTAATTGGAAAGGCAAGCAGCGCTTTCATTTCAGAAGCAAACAAGAAACGTTTATCATCTTCAAAAATCACTAATGGTTTTATGCCAAAACGGTCGCGGGCAATAAAAGTTACTTGCAATAAATTATCGTAAACCGCAAAAGCAAAAAAACCATTTAAGAGTGGAAGGCAATCTTTTCCTTTTTCAATAAAAAGATATAGAAGCACTTCGGTATCGCTGGTTGTAGCAAATTGTATGTGCGATAAATATTGCTGTTTCAATTCTTTAAAATTGAAAATTTCGCCATTAAAAATTATGGTATATCTGCCCGATTTATCACTCATTGGCTGGTTGGCAGCCTGCGAAGTATCAATAATAGAAAGCCTCACGTGTCCCAAACCAACTGTGCCGGAATAGAAAGTATTTTGCGCATCCGGTCCTCTTTTGGCTAATTGCAAAAGCGCCTTTTCAAGTTCAGTTGAATAATTTTCTGCGCCCTGCTTTAAAACATATCCTGCTATTCCACACATATTTCGAGCCCGAAATGTGAGAAAGAATTTTGATAAGAAAAAGAAAATCTAAACTGATTTGTAAAAAACTAATTTCGCTTTCAAAATAAGTAGTATGGGATTTTTCGACCAAATGAAGCAACTCACCGATATGAAACAGAAGATGGACGAGGTGAAAAAGAAATTAGATGTATTAGAAATAAATGCCGAAAATGATTGGGTGAAAGTTACCGTAAACGGCAATCGCAGAATAAAAAACATTTCGATTTTAAAAGCAGATGACACGGTTGTGTTAGAAGGGAAAATTCAAGCGGCAACCAACGAAGCATTGGATAAAGCCGAAACTTTACTGCAAACTGAATTTGCTTCGGTAACAAAAGGGATGTTCCCGAATATGCCGTTTTAATAAAGAAAGCTCTGTCTTTCCGCTCTTTGAGATGTTAGCGTAACGCATCTGGAAGAACAGATAAACGGGATTTTAAATCCCTCCATATCTGCCGTTCGAGATGCCTTTCAGAACATCTCGAACAGCTAGATAATCCTACTGCAAAATCTGGGATAAAGACCTGTTGCTGTTGATTAGCGATTTACAAAGCCAGATAAACGAACTTAAACACCAGCTTGCTTTAAAATGAAAATATTTATATAAAAGTTATACTGCTAAACTATCCTTGTTTATTACAGCAACCAGCCTTTTTATTTCTATTTTTCTAAAAATTAGTTATATCTTTAAACCCATGTAAAAATATAAAGTGTATGAAACACACTTTGCTTTTCTTCTTTTCGTTCTGTAATAGTTTTGGTTATGCACAAAACCTTGTGCCTAATTATTCGTTTGAGGAGTACACGGATTGCCCTATGGGCTATCCTGATTTAGACGGCAAATGTAACCACTGGACATCTTTTCGTGGTTCACCAGACTACATAAATAATTGCTCACCAGTGTGTGGATATAATAACCAGTGGAGCTATCAATTGCCTCGCATTGGGCAGGCATACGTAACTTTCTATAATTATGAAAAGAACTTTCCTAATAGGACAGAACAAATCGGAGTTGAGTTGTTATCACCATTAGAGGTCGGTGTTAGGTATTATGTGAGTTTTTATGTATCGTTAGCATATCGTCTTGAAGCTGCAAATATTGCTACCAACAAAATAGGAGCAAAATTTACAACCTATCAGTATAACGACCCTAACCTAATACTTCAGTTACCCAACAACTGTCAGATATACACAAACGAAATTATAACAGATACCTTGAATTGGGTCAAAATTTCGGGGTCTTTTGTGGCAGACTCTGCGTATAGGTTTTTAATAATAGGAGGTTTTTTTGATGGAGCACTTATTGATAAGTTTCAATTCCCTTATTCGATAATCCCTATCTATAGTTATTATTTCTTAGATGATGTGTGTGTAAGTACAGACGCTTCTTTGTGTGAAGTTACTGATGAAGAATGTGATTTTAAGTTACCAATAGCCTTTTCACCTAATGGCGACAATGTAAATGATGAATACAAATGGATTCAGAATTGTAGTGATGTAGATGAGTTTACTATGCACATCTACAATCGTTGGGGACAAATAGTTTTCAGTACAAATGACTATAACATAAGTTGGGATGGAAACTACAATGGAAAGCCGCAGCCAACAGATGTATATGCTGTGTATGTATCAGTTTTTTCTAATAACAAGCAAATCAATAAATCAATAAATATAACATTACTTAGGTAATTAAAGGTTTTCATTTTAAATCATTAAAAAACAAGCGAAATGAGAAAATTTTACATTCAAGCAATTGCTATCGGGATGATTGCATTGCCATTTTGGGCAAAATCGCAAATTACTAACCGCTCTTCGAGATGTTAGCGTAGCGCATCTGGAAGAACAGATAAACAGGATTTTAAATCCCTCCATATCTGCCGTTCGAGATGCCTTTCAGAAGATCTTGAACAGCTAAGAAATAAAGTTTTTTACATGGAAAAACAGAATGTGTTCTTTTTTTGAAAATAAATGATATATTTGCCTCCCTTTTTTAAGACAAGAAGAATAAGTAAATAACAAAATATTATGAAACGTACATTCCAGCCCAGCAGAAGAAAGCGAGTTAATAAGCATGGATTTCGTGAAAGAATGAGCACTAAAAATGGAAGAAAATTACTTGCCCGCAGAAGAGCAAGAGGCAGAAAAAAACTTACCGTTTCAGACGAAAAACGTCTTAAATAATTCTTCGGTTATCGCCAAAGGTTTTGGGTTTTCTAAGCCCGAAAAATTAAAAAAGAAAGCGGTAATAGACGATATTTTTCTTAAAGGCAAAGCTATTCAAAAAAATAGTTTTGCCTTTTTGTATTTAGAACAGCCAAATGCTGCCGGAGTGCCTGTGCAGGCAATGTTTGCTGTGAGCAAGCGCAATTTTAAACATGCAACAGATAGAAACCGCATTAAAAGATTGATGCGCGAAGCATGGCGAACTCAAAAAAGTTTAGTGTACGAAAAAGCGATTGCACAACAGAAACAATATGCTGTTTGCCTTATGTTTAAGGGAAGAGAAATTCCTCCATTTTCAATAGTAAACACTACTGTTAAAGAACTTTTAGAAAGGTTTTGCAAATCTATTTCTACTCCTCAAAACTAAGAAACAGTGTCGGTAAACTTGTAGCCTACGCCACGAATAGAATGAAAATACACAGGATTTCGGGCATCAGCTTCAAAGTATTTTCTAAAGTTTAAGATAAAATTATCAATCGTTCGGGTAGATGGATAAACATCGTAACCCCAAACATAATTTAAAATTTGCTGGCGCGAAACCACCGTTCCTTTTCTATCAATAAGCAGCTTTAGCAAACTTATTTCCTTTTTTGTAAGTTGAATTTCGTTGCCATTTGCCAAAACTGCGCGATAGGTAACAAAGTTAATTTCATTGCCGCCAAAAGTATATTGCTGTGCAGCGGTTTCAGCTTTTGTACCTTTTAAACTGTGTTTCACCAATACGCGAACGCGCAAAATCAATTCTTCTAAATTAAATGGCTTGGTTAAATAATCATCTGCTCCCAATTTTAGTCCGTTCACTTTGTCTAAATGGCTGTCTTTGGCGGTTAAAAACAAAATTGGCGTATTCAAATCGTTGAGCCTTATTTTTTCGCAAACCTCAAAACCACTCATTTCCGGCATCATCACATCTAAAATCACTAAGTTGAAATGCTGCTCTGCAAACTTCTTTAAACCTTCAATGCCATTGGTTGCCGTAACCACTTCAAACCCTTCCATTTCAAGGTTCATACTTACTACGTCTAATAAGCTTTCTTCGTCCTCAACCAATAAAATTCTGGCACTCATTTACTTTTAGTTTGCTTGCCAATAATAGCATTTTAAAAAATATTTAAAGTGTTATAGAACTCTAAACAATGCACAAGGCGAAATGATTATCTTCGCGCGCTTTATGAGTTTACAAGAAGAAATTACTAAAAGAAAAACATTCGGAATTATCAGCCACCCGGATGCCGGAAAAACAACTTTAACCGAAAAATTATTGCTATTTGGCGGAGCTATACAAACTGCCGGAGCGGTAAAGAGCAATAAAATTAAGAAAAGCGCTACCAGCGACTTCATGGAAATTGAAAAACAGCGCGGTATTTCGGTGGCAACTTCGGTAATGAGTTTTGAATACAGAGACAAACTCATAAACATTTTAGACACTCCGGGGCACAAAGATTTTGCGGAAGATACTTACCGAACGCTTACTGCAGTAGATAGCGTAATTATGGTAGTGGACAGCGTGAAAGGTGTGGAAGAACAAACGCGCAAACTCATGGAAGTTTGTTCTATGCGCAAAACTCCAGTTATTGTTTTTATCAATAAATTAGATCGCGAAGGCAAAGATCCTTTTGATTTGTTAGAAGAAATTGAAAAGGAATTAAAGATTAGCGTTCAGCCTTTGAGTTGGCCAATAAATAGAGGAAGTAGGTTTAAAGGTGTTTACAATTTACACAAAAAAAATCTGAATCTTTTTCGTCCAAGTACCACAAAAGTAGCTGATGAAATTGTGAGTATTGCACAATTAGATAATAAGGAATTGGATAAACTTATAGGCGATAGCGATGCCAAACGCTTGCGCGAAGATACTGAATTGATAGAGGGCGTTTACGATACATTTAGCACCAAAGAATATTTGGCAGGAAACTTAGCGCCTGTATTTTTTGGTAGCGCTGTAAACAACTTTGGCGTGCAAGAATTGTTAGATACCTTTTTGGATATTGCGCCATCACCGCGTGGACGCGAAACCGATAAGCGTTTTGTGGAACCTGAAGAAAAAAAGCTAACAGGTTTTGTATTTAAAATTCATGCCAATTTAGACCCAAAACATCGCGATAGAATTGCCTTTTTTAGAATTGTGAGTGGTATTTTTGAGCGTAATAAATATTACAAACATCAGCGCTTGGGGAAAGAACTTCGCTTTAATACGCCTGTTACATTTTTGGCACAGGATAAAAACATTGTAGATGAAGCATTTCCGGGTGATGTGGTTGGTTTGTACGATACTGGAAATTTTAAAATTGGCGACACGCTCACCGAAGGTGAAGCCATGAATTATAGAGGCATTCCAAGCTTTTCACCGGAAATATTTAAAGAGTTGGTGAACACCGATCCAATGAAAAGTAAGCAGTTGGAAAAAGGAATTGCACAGCTTACAGATGAAGGTGTGGCACAGTTGTTTACGCAGCAGCCGGGCAATCGTAAATTTGTGGGAACCGTTGGTGAGCTTCAGTTTGAAGTTATTCAATACCGATTGCTGCACGAGTATGGGGCATCGTGTAAATTTCAACCAATAAATATGACTCGCGCTTGTTGGATAACTTCAGAAAACAAAGAAAAGTTAGAAGATTTTATTCGCTTTAAAAGCACAAGTGTAGTGCGCGATAAAGACGATAATTTAGTGTATTTAGCACCAAGCGAATGGTTCTTAAAAATGGAACAAGACAATAATCCTGATATCCAATTCCACTTAAATTCCGAGTTTAAAACCGAGGCGATGTAAGTGCTTTTTGTTTATCAGAAAGGCATTAGAATCTTTCTGTATTTATCTCTTTAGTTTTTCCTTCCACTCCACTTCATATTCCAATGGCTAAAGCTCAAACAACTTCTATGTTAGCAAGGTAAAGAAAAAAAGAATGTTGAGCCTTTTCCTAATTCCGATTCTATCCAAATTTTGCCGCCATGCTTGGTAATAATTCTATGCACATTAGCTAATCCAACTCCAGTTCCTTCAAAATCTTTTGAATTGCTTAGGCGCTTAAACACTTCAAAAATCTTATCAATTTCATCAGGGTTAATGCCAATGCCGTTATCTTTCACATAGTAAACGCAAGTATTCTCTTGTAGTTCGCAGCCAATTTCTACCTTAGGTTTGGCTTGGTGCGAAGAATATTTTACAGCATTTTCAATAAGATTGCTCCACACTTGTTTTACTAAACCATAATCGCCTTTTGCTTTGCCCATTTGTTTTACATGTATGGAGGTGTGTACATTTTCATAATTCTTTTTCACTTCTCCCACTACCGATTCCACAAGCTGCATCATCGGAATTTCTTCTGTGTCTAAATCTATTTTCCCTATTTTTGAAAAAGCTAAAAGATCGCGCACCAAATTGCTCATTCTAATAGAGCTGTCTTCAATAATTTTTAAAAACTCTACACCTTCTGCATCTAACTGTGTTGCATATTTTTTATTTACAAGTTTAGAATAACCGCAAAGCAAGCGAAGTGGCGATTGCAAATCGTGTGAAACGGTGTAATTAAATGTTTCTAATTCTTTATTAACTTCTTTCAGTTTTTGAGTGCGCTCTACTACTCTTTTTTCTAATAATTCATTGAACGCCTTTATCTCTAACTCATTCTTTTTGCGTTCAGAAATATCGTTGTGAAAACTTGCAAGGTGTGTAGTTGTACCATTGGAATCTTGCAAAGGAATAATAGATACAGCATCCCAAAATTTTGTTCCGTCTTTTTTGGCGAGTTCCAGTTCACCAAGCTGCAAAGGAGCAGTTATTTTTTTTGAACGAAGTTGCTCCAACAATTGTTGGTGTCTACCATTTCCAAGAATGGTGCAGTGTGTGTTTCCAATCAACTCTTCTTTACTGTATCCGTACATTTTTAAGAATGCTTCGTTTACGTAATTAATTGGATTTCCGGGTTGGGTAACGTTGCAAATTGCAATACCTTCGTGGGTAGCATCAATTATCCGTTTCATAATTTGCAATTCTTCAATTATAGTCCTTTCATCTGTTACATCGGTCATGGTGCCGGTCCACATAATTGTGCCATCGTGCAGCACTTTAGGAAACGCAACTCCTTTCATCCATCTAAAGGATTTTTCTTGCTCTGTTTTTACTCTAAAAAAATGTTTCCATGGAGCTAAACTGCTATACGTTTCTAATATAGAATTGCGCATTGGCTCTACATCTTCTGCTAAAACGCATTTGTAAATGGCATTTATATTATTGTAAACTTCTTGTGGCGAAACACCTAAAACTTCGCTTGAGCGGGGGCTGCAAAACGAAAACCATTTGGCATTTTCGGTACTTTTTTTGTATTGAAAAACTACTCCGGGTATCAATTTGCTTACTTCGCGAAGTAAAGTTTCTATACTAAGTGTATAATCTTGTTCTTTTTCAATTGAATTCATATTGAAGGTTTTGGGTAACAATTAAATTGTAAATTTGTAACAGTCCCTATATAGAAATTATAGCAGAATTTATGATTTTTTTGTAGTATATTATACTACAAAATTTTGCCTATGCAAGTTGATTATCAATAGCGTAGCGCATAAGTTCGGCATTATTATTTAAGCCTAATTTTTCTAAAATACGGCTGCGGTAGGTGCTTATTGTATTTATGCTTAGCGAAAGTTCATCTGCAATTTCGGAGAGTGTTTTTCCGGAGGCAATTAGTAGTAGAACCTCCATTTCACGGTTCGATAAATTTTCGTAAAGTTCTTTCTTATTATCCTTAGATGAGGTGCTAACTAAAATATCTGCTGCTTCCTGCGAAATATATTTTTTGCCCAACAGCAGTTGGTGAACTGCTTTTATCAATTCATCGTTGGCACTTGCTTTGGTAAGAAAACCCGATGCTCCTGCTTTAAAAACGCGAAGTGCATATTGTTCTTCCGGGTGAATACTCAACATTAAAACCGGAGTGGAATTTCCTTCGCTTTTAAGCTGCCAAAGTACTTCCATTCCGCTTCGCTCCGGCATTGAAATGTCTAAGAGAATAATATTCCATTTTTCCTCTCGTACTTTTTTAATTACGGTATGTCCATCAGCCGCTTCGCAGCAATAGGCATTGGGAAACTCTTCCTTGATTAGTTGAAGAAGTCCTTTGCGCACTATTGCGTGGTCGTCTACAATTAAGAAACGGTACATTAAAATAATTTTGGGAGATAAATGTACTATAAAATAATTTTTACTGAAATAGTTGTTCCTGCATTTATATTACTTTCTATTAAAAAAATACCATTTAGTGCTAAAACTCTTTCTTTCATTCCCAATATACCAAGCGTATTTTTTTGGTTGACTTTTGCAGTATTAAATCCTTTTCCATTATCGCTTATGGTTAAAGTTATTTGAGTTGGCTCAATAGTAAGCTCTGCTTTTACAAATGTAGCATTGGCATGGCGAATTATATTGGTAAGCGACTCTTGAAAAACTCTAAAAAGAACAATGGAAATATTGTGCGCCACTTTTGCAGTTTCAATATTGCAAGTAAAGACAGATGTAATTCCTGTTCGTTTTTGAAAATCTATGGTGAGCCATTCTAAAGCTGCCACCAGTCCCAAATCGTCTAATATTCCGGGGCGAAGGCTTGAAGCTATTTTCCGCACAATTTTTACGGTGTCATCAATGTTTGAGAGTATTTCTTGAATATGGTTCTTCGTATTTTCATCTTGATTTGTGATTTTCTTTTCTAACCAATGCACATCCATTTTAAGCGCTGCTAATTGCTGGCCAAGTTCATCATGAATTTCGCGTGCAACTTCTGCTCTTTCATCTTCGCGAACGCTTTGCAAATGTTCAGCTAATTTGCGCAGCGATTCTTGAGAATTTATCAGTTCTTCTTCTGCTTTTTTCACTTCAGAAATATCAAGAATGGCACCAATCATTCTTATAGCTTCTTCATTAGAATTATATTGAAGGAAGCCTCGGTCTAACACAAAAATTTCTTTGCCTGAAGTAGCTGTCATGCGGTATTCTTCTGCCCAGTAGGTCTCTTTCTGCTTTATGGCTTTTTGTAAGCTGCTTAAAGTTCGCTCTTTATCTTTCTCTGAAATATTATCAATCCAAGTAGAAATATTTAACCATTCGGCAGTGGATCCAATTTCCAATTGATTGTAAAAATTTTGATTCCACCAGATTACTTCTTTATCAATTTTCCAATCGTAAATAATATCGTTAGTTGCTTGGGTAACCAACTCAAAACGCTCGTTAAATTCATTTGCTTTCTGCTCTGCTGCTATTCTGCTGCTAATATCTAAGCCCAGTCCGATAATAAGCTCTTCTTGGTTTAATTTAAGTGTAAAGCCAATAAAGTAATATGGAATTTTAGTACCGTCTTTTGTGAGCAATTGTACTTCTTCGCTGCTTCTTCCCAATTTAAAAATATCTACTAAAGCTTTAGCCACAGCTGGCTTATCTGCATCTGCAAAAAAATCTAATGGGTTCATTTCATCTATGTTTTCATAGCCCGAAATGATTTCAGCATTTTTGTTCCATCGTATAAATTTGCCCTCTCTGCTAAGTATAAAAAATATACCCGGCATGTTTTTTACAATACTATCCAATAGAAACCTTTCTTGCGCAATAGCTTCTCGCATTTGCTTTGTTTCTGTTACATCGCGGTAATAAATGGTATAGCCTTCTGCCGATGGGTAAAGAGTGTTTTCAAACCATTTGTTTCTATCTGCAAAATATAGCTCTTTTGTTTGCGGTCGGTTTGTTCTCATGCCTTCTTGCATTAGCTCATAAAATGGTTCATTGGCAATATTTTTAAAGCTCTCAAGTATGTTCTTTCCAATAAAATCGTTGGGTTCACCACCTAAATCGGCTGCTGCGCGCTTATTCATAAAGGTGTAATTCCATTCTTTATCAAATGCCATAAAGGCATCATCTATTCTTTCTAACGATTTGCGGTGGCGCATTTCGCTTTCGCTAAGTTCGCGGGTGCGCAAGTGCACAAGGTTTGTGAGTTGATATTGCTTTCGCGATAGCGACCAAACAAAAACAGCAGCAATTAAAGAAAATAAGAAGCTGAGTATGGCAAAGGGAAAAGGAGTTTCTATTGTGCCGGCTCTTTTAGGGGCTGCATAAATTTTCCAACCTCCGGTAGCAATACTTAAAGATATTGCATTTTTAAGGTTGAAATTTTTGAAATTTGGCAAGTAGAATAAGAGTTTATTGGATACAATATCGTGTTTAGAAAGCTGAAATTGGTAATTGTTATCATTTTCCAATTTTGCCGCTTTTACTAAGGTAGATAGGCAAGTAATAGAAGCAGCAATTCCCCAATATTTATGGTTTATATAAATAGGCACTCTACCAATAATTGCTTTGCCGCCTTGTATTAGTTCAAATGGGCCGGTAAAATAGGTCTCGCCATTACGCAATGCTTCAAAAAGTGCTTTGTATCTAATGCTGTCGGTTAAAACTTTTCTTCCTATTATGTTCTCGTTTCCAGCTAATGGATAAACGTGTGTAATTTTGCTTTCTCTAACTATCTCGATAATATCTACATATTCGTTGGCATTATAAATTTCTCTTGCAACCAAATTAAAACTATCGGCATTGCCATATTTTTGTATTAAAAGTGTAAGTGTTTTAGCTGCCGATTCGTTTTGTTCTAAAACAGAAATTATGCGTTCTTTGGCAAGTGCTGCTGCATTTTCTAATTCGCGTTTTTTTGTGGCATTATATCGCTGAAACATTTTATAGGTTACAGTTCCAGTAAGCGAGAAAAGTATAATAAAGGCGAGAAAACCTGCCCAAAGTGGAGAAATTAGGGAGCGGTAAGTTGTTTGTGGTGTTGGCATAACTAAAGCCTAATAAAGTACTATTTCTAAAATTGAAAGTAAGAAGTTTGGAGTTAAGCCAAAGCTTCATACTTGGAAACATACCAAGCATGCGCAACAACACTAAGTAAAACTATGCAACTTCCAATATAGAAATTAATACCAAGCAATTCATTTTCTCCCAATAAAATAAACGCTAAAGCAATACCGTAAATCGGTTCTAAATTCACAGCCAAGTTAAGTGTAAAAGCGCTTAAATATTTAAGTGCTGCCAACGATAAAGTTAGTGCCACATGTGTGCAAACAAAAGCCAAGATTGCAAGCAATGCCCAATCGTTTGTAGATGGTAACAAAACACTATCAGGAAAGAAATGTAAGTAAATCGGCAGTAAAATTGTAAGCCCAACAAAACCGGTTAGCATTTCGTAAAAACTAACAATATCAGGAGGCAGTTCAAGCACAATTTCTTTATTGAAAATATTAAAAAATGAGCCTACAAAAGCTGCCATAAGTGCCAAAGCAATTCCAAGTATATAATCGCTGCCATCGTAAAAAATAAATACAATACCAACAATACCCAACAAGCTGAAAAGTATTTCTGAAACACGAAGTTTCTTATAGCCAAAAACAGGTTCAATTAAAGCAGTAAAAAGCGATGTAGTAGAAAAGCAACTTAGCGTAATTGAAACATTAGAATATTTAATAGCTCCATAAAAAAACAACCAATGCACCATAAGCAACACTCCAACTGCTGTCATTTTATAGAATTGGGTTTTGGTTACTTTAAAACTGCGTTTTAAAAGTAGAATTTGTAGTCCCAATGAAATACTCACCAGCAGCAAACGCCACCAAACCAACACACCTTCGCGCAGCGAAATACTGCTACCAAGCACCCCTGTAATTCCCCACAATAAAATGGAGAGGTGCATGTAAACATGTGCTTGTTTTGTTCTGCTATCCAAGAAATAAAATTTACTTGTGAAAGTGTTACTTAGAATTGTAAAAGTAAAATTCGGTTGAGAAAATTTTACAACAGTATTTTGACGAGAATAATTACACGATAGTACTTTTTTTTGCTTATTGCCATAAATACTTAAAAATCTTACTTTACTATTGCGTAAAGATTACTTTTGAACCAATTTTTAAATAAGAAATGACAGAAGTTAAAGTACCCGCATTGGCGGAAAGCATTACAGAGGTTACTCTAAGCAAGTGGTTAGTAAAATCTGGTGATTACGTAGAATTAGATCAACCAATTTGCGAATTAGAAACAGATAAAGCATCGCAAGAATTGCCTTCTCCGGTTGCCGGAGTTGTTACGCTGGTTGCAAACGAAGGTGATGATATTAAAGTTGGCGGCTTATTGGCGAAAATAGATGAGGCTGCCGCAAAACCCGCATCAGTAGCTGCTCCTGCTGCTGAGAAAAAAGTAGAGACCCCAAAAGAAGCGCCAAAAGCAAAAGTTGCTGAAACTAAAGCAGAAACTAAAATTGCTGCAACAAGCAATGCCGCAGGACATCCATCGCCTGCCGCAAAGAAAATTTTAGACGAAGGCAATGTAAAAACAACAGCCGTTTCAGGAACCGGTGTAGGTGGTAGAATTACCAAAGACGATGCCATAAAAGCTGTTCGCGACAAAGCTAATTTGCCAACACGCGAAGCATTTAGCCGCAATGAACGCGTTGAAAAAATGAGCCGTTTGCGCAGAACCATTAGCGAAAGATTGGTTTATGCCAAAAACAGTACTGCCATGCTCACCACTTTCAACGAAGCAGATATGAGTGCCATCAATAAAATTAGAGATAAATATGGCGATGCGTTTAAAAAGAAAAATGACTTGCGCTTAGGCATGATGAGTTTCTTTACCAAAGCAGTTTGTTTGGCTTTAGAAAAATATCCGGCAGTGAATGCTTATATTGATGAAGGCAATATTATTTACCACGATTATGTAGATATTTCAATTGCAGTTTCTACACCAAAAGGTTTGGTAGTGCCTGTTATTAGAAATGCCGAATCGCTTTCGCTTGCAGGAATTGAACAACAAGTGAGAGAACTTGCCATTAAGGGTCGCGATGGTTTACTCACTATGGAAGATATGACCGGTGGCACTTTTACCATTTCTAACGGTGGCGTTTTCGGTTCTTTAATGAGTACACCAATTATCAATCCTCCACAATCTGCAATTTTAGGAATGCACAAAGTTGAAGACCGTCCGGTTGTGGTTGATGGGCAAATTGTAGTTCGCCCAATGATGTATTTGGCATTAAGCTACGACCATAGAATTATTGATGGAAAAGAATCAGTAAGCTTCTTAGTCGCGGTGAAAGATTACCTCGAAAATCCTCAAAAAATGCTACTCGGTGCAGACCCTGTAGAATTACTTTTGGAGCTATAATTCATAATACTATTGCTGTAAAACAGAAACAGATTGCCGAAAAGCAATCTGTTTCTGTTTTAGTCCTTATTTAAACTCCTCCAATTCAACTTGATTACGCAAAAGGTCATCAATATTTTCTCGCTTTCTAATTAAATAGTGTTTGCCTTCGTGTACCATTACTTCAGCGGGGCGAAAGCGTGAATTGTAATTTGAAGCCATTGTGTTTCCATATGCTCCCGCATTACTAAAAGCTAAAATATCACCTTCGTGAACTTCACTCAATTTTCTATCCCAGCCGAAAGTATCAGTTTCGCAAATGTAGCCTACCACAGTATAAATTCGTTCTTTGCCTCCCGGATTGCTCACGTTTGTAATGTGGTGATAGGCATTGTAAAACATCGGGCGAATTAGATGGTTCAAACCAGAATCTACGCCTACAAACATGGCGGCAGTAGTTTGTTTCAACACATTCACTTTTACTAAAAAAGTACCGCATTGGCTTACTAAAAACTTACCCGGCTCAAAACTTAATTGCAAATCTCTACCATATTCTTTACAAAATTCTAAAAAGCGCTTTGATAGTTTTTCACCCAATTCTTGCATATCGGTATAGTAATCATCGGGCTTATAAGGCACTTTAAAGCCGCTTCCAAAATCAATAAATTCTAAGTCTTTAAAATACTGCGTTTGTTCAAACAAAATATCGGCTGCACGCAGGAAAATATCCACGTCCACAATATCGCTTCCGGTGTGCATGTGCAAGCCGTTCACGTGCATTTTAAGGCTGTTCACAATCCGTTCTGCGTGCCGCATTTGGTAAATAGAAATGCCAAATTTAGAATCAATATGCCCCGTAGAAATATTGATATTTCCGCCAGCCATCACATGCGGGTTTATACGGATACAAACCGGAATAGTGCTTCCATACTTAGTTCCGAATTGTTCCAACACAGATAGGTTGTCGATGTTTATTTGCACACCTGCTTGCACAGCCAACTCTATTTCTTCCATGGAAACGCAGTTGGGTGTGTAAATAATTTCGTGTGGCTCGAAACCTGCTTTTAAACCAACCCAAACCTCTTGAATACTCACGGTGTCTAATCCTGCGCCTAATTGTTTAAAATAGCGAAGAATATTGATATTGTTGAGTGCTTTGCAGGCAAATTTTATTCTGGTATTGCACGAAGCAAAAGCTTTTGTTAAAGTTTCGTATTGGCGTTTAATAATCGCAGTATCGTAAACATAAATTGGCGTGTCATAAGTTTTGCAGAGTGTATCTATATCAATTCCTCCAATTTGGTAATGGTTATTGTGTAGTTGAATCATAATTTTTTCTTGAAACAGCTTGCGAATAAAATGAAGTTGAACAAATAATGTATAATGATTTTACTGTTTCTGCACTTTAGCAGGTTTTATTCATCTAAATGAATGGAACGTGGTTGCGGTGGCTCACTCGTTTTGTAGCCTTCTTCCGTACGCAGTTTGATTATAGCATCTATAATCATATTTATGCCTTCTCCATGAGTTATTAGCATATCATTATAGTCATTCGCTATTTTGCGTTCCTCCACAATTGCTTCTAATTTAGAAAGCTGATTTTCATTTAGTATTATTGAATACTTTTCGCAGGCATCGAGAATGTATTCCTGTGTTGTCATTTCCATAGCAACACAAATATAATGCAGCAAAGTGTCTTGAGTATGGTTAATTGTTTTTTTTATCCTTCTTCAGCCCATTTTAAGCGGTCTTGTTGCGAGAACTGCCAAGGTGCGCCATTGTTTTCCATATTGGCAAACATGGTAGTCCATTCTGCCGGAGCATTACTTTCTTCCATCACCAAGTTTCTGCGTAGTTGCACGATAATATCTAATGGCGAAATAGTAACCGGACATTCTTCTACACAAGCATTGCAAGTTGTGCAGGCGCGGAGTTCTTCAACCGTAACATATTCATCGCCAATCAATGATTTGCCATCATCTTTCCACTCGCCATTGTTAGCATCAATAATTTTAGAAACTTCTTCTAATCGGTCGCGCGTGTTCATCATAATTTTGCGCGGGCTGAGTAGCTTTCCGGTTTGGTTGGCAGGGCAAGCAGCAGTGCAACGTCCGCACTCAGTGCAGCTCATGGCATCTAATAAGTTTTTCCAACTTAAATCGAACACATCTTTTGCGCCAAATTTTACAGGTGCAGCATTTGCATCGGCAGGTTCAGCTGCAGCTTCGGGGTTCATCATCAACTTAATTTCCTTAGTTATTGCAGGCATATTGCTGATGTAGCCTTTTGGTTCAAGGCTGGAGAAATATGTATTTGGGAATGCCAACAAAATATGCAAATGCTTAGAGCGCGGCAAATACAACAAAAAGAAATAAACCATTAGAATGTGTCCCCACCAACCGATGCGTTCCATTATGGTTAAAACTGTTTCCGGAAGTGAAGAGAAAGCAGGCACCAGCAATTCACTTAGTGCAAAGCCATAACCATGCCCTGTTTCTTTAAAATATTTTGCGCCATCGCCAATATTCATCATAAAAATAAAGGTGATAAGCGTAAGCTCTATGTAAAGAATATTGTTACCGTCAATAGTAGGCCAGCCTTTCATTTCAGGTTTGTGGAAACGCGGTACTTTTAAAATATTTCTTCTCCACAAAAAGGCAATCGTTACGCCAAAAGTAAGTAGAGAAAGTACTTCAATAAAGCTAATTACAAATACATAAAAACTTCCTAAGAATGTGCCTTCAACAGCATGGTAAATAAGTCTGTGCTGTCCTGTAAAACCATCGAGCAGCACTTCAATTAATTCAACTTGCGTAATTACAAACGAAACATAAATAACCAAATGCAGCAGTGCCGGAGTTAAATTTCGGAACATCTTTTTTTGCCCAAAAGCAATCAATAGTACATTTTTTATACGCTGTTTGGGGTTATCGTTTATTTCTTGTTTTTGTCCTAACATTATGTTTCTGTAAATTCGCTTATAGGCTTTAAAAGCATTAACGAAAACAAAAACACTAACGGCAATAAATAACACAGCTTGTATAATAGAGAATATCATAATTCTAAAATCTTTGTAATGAAGGCGAAAATATATGAACTAACTTTGTTTGCAACTGTTTTATTCAGAATACTTTCATTTAACGCATAGATAAACAAAATGTTTATGAGAAATACTTTTACACTTCTTATTTGCTTACTTTTTTTCGTTGCTTCGGCACAAGAGCAATCAAAAATTGATTTGCGTTCGCGTGTTTTGCTGCAATCAGGAAAAATAAAAGCGAAAACTTTAGGGCTTTTGGTTGAAGGTATTCCTGAAAAGGTAGAAGCGGCTTGCAAACAATACGATGGCTGGTTGAAATACAGCGTAGGCAATATCAATTCGGTTGAAATTCCTACTTCAAAAATTATTGAATTTTCTAAAGAAGAAGCCGTACTGCGCATTGAAAGTTTCGCAGCAATTGGGCACAAGTTGATTGATACTGCAAGAATAAACAACAACATTGATAGCATTCACGCAGGTTACAGCCCGCTTACGCAGTCTTATTCAGGCAAAGGTGTAGTGGTGGGAATTATTGATGGAGGAATTTATTGGCAACATCCTGATTTTAAAAACCCTGATGGTTCAACCCGAATTAGATTTATTTGGGATCAAATAATTGCTGCACCAACCAACACTCCAGCACCATACAACTACGGACAAGAATGGAATTGGATAGACATTAATACCAACAAATGTACACACACTCCGGCAGCATCGGATTTTGCACACGGCACTTGTGTGGCAGGCATTGCTTCGGGTAATGGAAGAGGTTTTGTGAGCGATACTTTGCGTTATCGCGGTATAGCTTATGAAAGCGATATTATTGCGGTTAGAATTCCCACTTCGAGCAATAATTTTTTGGCGCGTGTTGCAGATGCCGTTGATTATATTTTTAAGAAAGCCGATGCACTCGGAAAGCCTTGCGTGGTAAACACTTCGGTAGGAACTTACGAAGGCTCGCGCGATGGAAAAGATTTAACCGCAAGAATAATTGATAGCTTGGTTGAACAACGCAAAGGGCGCGCAGTAGTTGCAGCAGGCGGCAATGCCGGAAATATTCCTTATCACGTTCAGCACACTATTACAAACGATTCTGCTACAACTTATTTCAGATACAATAAAAATGTTCCCGGTTTATATTTCGATTTTTGGGCAGATTCAGTACAGTTTAATAATGCAGAATTTGTGATTGGTGCAGTGAGCACTAAAACAGGAAACTTAGTTGATACAGTTGCCACTGAACGCTTTAATGTGTTGCGTGATTTTAATCCAGCGCAAGGTGGCGTTACGCTTACCAGAAATCTTTATACCGATAATGGAATTCAGCTTCTTGGCACAGTTAAAATGTATGCTGAAATGCTGCAAGATATTTATCATGTTGAAGTATTGATAACGCCAACCGACACTTCACTTTGGTGGAAATTACAAACCTTTGGAACCGGATCTTGTGATGTGTGGTCAAGCTCTTCACTTATTGGCGGTTCAGATATGGTGAGCGTTCTTCCAAACTTAATTACCAAACCAGATTATCGCTATCCTGATACTTTAAAAACAATTGTTTCGAGTTGGCAGTGCAGCGATAAAGTAATTACAGTTGCCAACTACACTAATCGTGCTTTTTACTTAGATGTAGATTCTATTTCGCGTGATGCTTTATACGGCAAAAGTATTGTAGGCATGCGTGATATTTCTTCCAGCATTGGACCAACTCGCGACCACCGTTTGAAGCCTGACATTAGCGCAACAGGCTCCACCACAATAACTACGGGCGACTTAAATCTTATTCCACAATATTTATCAACTCCCGGAAATAGATTAAAAATTGGTTGGGGCGGGAAACACATGCGCAACGGAGGAACCTCAATGGCTTCACCTTTGGTTGCAGGCTTTGCCGCGCTATATTTTGAAAAACATCCAACTGCCAGATGGGACGAAGTTAAAGAAGCAATTATCTTAACTGCCAAGCGCGATACTTTTACCACAGCAGTTGAAAATCCATATTACGGCAATGGAAAATTAAATGGCTTTAGAGCATTGGCGCATGAATTTATTTACGGCTGCACCGATACAGGTTCTTTAAACTATAATCCAACTGCGAATTTAGATACCGGTGGCTGCGTAAAAAAAGTTTACGGCTGCACCGACACATTAGCAACAAACTATTCACCTTTTGCGAATGTAAATAATGGCTCTTGCGCTTACGATACAGGAACTTCTGCCATTAAGCCAATTAAAAAATGGAATACGAATGTTCGCGCATTTCCAAATCCGTTTACAAACGAAACTGTTTTTGCAATTGATGGATTGCCGGCAAACTTTACCAGTGCGGAAATTGTGGTAAACGATATTATTGGAAGAACTATCGAGCGCATCAATATTGAAAAAGGAATTTATCAGTATAAATTTTCCGCTTCAGGAATGGCTTCGGGAGTAATGCTTTACAAATTGGTGATAGACCACAAAACTTTGTTTACAGGGAAAGTAGTAAAACAGTAGATTTGGCGCTTATTTTAAACTGTTTTAATTGTTAAGAGTAGCCCACATTTTAAATCCTGTTGCTGTAAATAAAAACAGCGATTTGTATTATGCACAGCCAATTACTTTTGAAAGTATGAGGCGCGCAAAACTATTTGTGCAAGATAAAGTGCAAGTAGAATTTTTGAGTGTGCAATATGAAGAAGATGAAAAAGTAGTACCGGAATATTTCACTAAACTTCCCAATTTGCAGCGCTCTGTCCGCGATGTTTCGGGTTTTGAAAAGGTGAAAAAGTTTCCGCTTATTGCAGATATTCTTTTAGCAGCATACAACAATAGTTCGGCAGAATATATTATCTATACCAATACAGATATTACCGTTGTGCCGCATTTTTACGAAGCTGCTGCAGCCCTAATTGCAGAAGGTTATGATGCTGTTACTTTTAGTCGCAGACGCATTGAAAACAAATGGACAAGCATTGAAGATTTGCCTTTAGCATTAGCAGAAATGGGGAAATTACATCCGGGTTACGACTGCTTTATTCTTCATAGAAGTTTAATTCCAAAGTTTATACTAAGCAATATTTGTATTGGAACGGGCTTTGTGAGTGTAGCGCTAATTCACAACTTAATTGCTTTTGCGGATAAACCTTTAATTACCGACAAGTTGCATTTAACGGTTCATTTAGGGTTAGAAGTGATGCCGCCTTTAGAGCAAAATGTTTACCGTTTCACGCGAAGCGATTACGAGCAAAATATTTTACCGAAAATAAAACCATTGCTTCAACTTCATAAGTTTCCTTACTCAGCATTGCCGTGGCATAAGCGCATGGTGAAATGGATGCTAAACCCAAATTTTTCAACTCAAATTTTAGTTGAATTGGAAGGCAAAAATTTCCGTAGAAAAATAAAAGGATTGATTGATGAAGTGCGCTTTTCTATGTTGGGAAAATAGAAATTGCTACACGTATTTTTTAATAATTACCGCTGCATTATGACCGCCAAAACCAAAAGTGTTGCTCAATGCAGCACGCACTGTTCTTTTTTGTGCTTGGTTAAATGTGAGGTTTAATTTTGAATCAATTTCCGGGTCGTCTGTAAAATGGTTGATGGTGGGCGGAACAATATCGTTCTGCACTGCCAGCAAAGAAGCAATTGCCTCTACTGCTCCGGCTCCGCCAAGCAAATGCCCAGTCATAGATTTTGTTGCACTGATATTTAGATTGTATGCCTGCTCACCAAAAACTTTCTTTATGGCAATTAACTCTGCGTTATCGCCCAAAGGTGTAGAAGTTCCGTGTGTATTCACATAGTCAATATCCTCGGGTTTTAATCCTGCATCGGCAAGTGTGTATTGCATCACTCTTGCTGCGCCTTCGCCCTCAGGGTGTGGCGCGGTAAGGTGATAAGCATCTGCACTTAAACCACTACCGGCAATTTCGCCATATATTTTTGCACCACGCGCCAAAGCGTGTTCTAATTCTTCTAAAATCAAGCCTGCACCACCTTCGCCCATCACAAAACCATCGCGGTCTTTATCGTAAGGGCGCGAAGCAGTTTCGGGAGCATCGTTGCGTTCGCTCATAGCTTTCATACTATTGAAACCGCCAACGCCTCCGCGTGTAATTGCCGCTTCGGAACCTCCGGCAACAATTACATCTGCTTTTCCTAACCTAATTAAATCGAAAGCATTTGCCAAAGCTATGTTTGATGAAGCACAAGCCGCAACGGGAGCGTAGTTCGGACCTTTAAATCCAAACTTCATAGAAATTTGCCCCGCAGCAATATCGGCTATCATTTTCGGAATAAAAAAAGGATTAAAACGCGGTGTTCCATCGCCTAATGCAAATTGCACTACTTCTTCTTCAAAAATTTCTAAACCACCAATTCCTGAAGCCCAAATAACACCAATGCGATCTTTGTTGAGTTTTTCATCTGTAATGCCTGCATCTGCAATTGCTTCACTCGCTGCCACCATTGCAAATTGCGCATAGCGGTCAAAACGCTTTACATCTTTCTTTTCAAAAAAATTAAGTGGGTCGAAGTTTTTTACTTCGCAAGCAAAGCGTGTTTTAAACTTTGTGGTATCGAAACGTGTAATTGGTGCTGCGCCACTTTTTCCATTAAGTAAACCGCTCCAAAATTCTGAAGCCGTGTTGCCTATTGGAGTGATGGCACCTATGCCCGTTATGACTACCCGCCTAAGGTGCATTGCTGAAAAAAGGTTTTAAAAATTAAGCAGCTATCGTTTTTTTCAGGTATTCGATTGCCTGACCAACGGTAGTAATTGTTTCTGCTTGCTCATCAGGGATACCGATATTAAATTCCTTTTCAAACTCCATGATGAGTTCTACTGTATCTAAAGAATCGGCACCTAAATCGTTTGTGAAACTTGCTTCTGGAGTAACTTGAGACTCTTCAACTCCTAATTTATCAACGATTATTTTCTTAACGCGCTCTTCAATATTTGCCATTACTAGAATTTGTTTTAGTAAAAATCAAGGTGCAAACGTACATCATTTTTCGAGAAAATAAAATGTAAACTTCCTTTTTTAATTCTCGCAATATTTTGTTGAACTTGTAATATCTCTTTTTTTTTGAAAGAAATTAAGATTCGCAATGAAGATGTTGGTTTTTATACATTTCGTCTATCATTTCTGCATATCTGGCATAAATGGCTTTTCGTTTTAGTTTTAATGTTGGCGTAAGTTCTCCGCCTTCAATTGTCCATTCGTGGCTTAGCAATTCAAACTTTTTAATTTGCTCCCACTTGCCAAAATTCTTATTTAGAGCATTCACTTCATTGGCAAATAAGGTTTTTACCTCTTCTTGGCGAATGAGTTCTTCTTTGTTGGCAAAAAGAATTTCTTGCTGTTTTGCCCAATCGTATAAATTTACAAAAGAAGGTACAATTAAAGCGCTGATATATTTCTTGTCATCATCTCCTACTACCATTATTTGTTCTATAAAGCGGCTTTCCTTCATTTTTTCTTCAATGGCTTGCGGAGCAATATATTTACCTCCGGCAGTTTTGAAGAGTTCTTTTTTTCTATCTGTTATTTTTAGAAATTTGTTGCCATTCTTTTCAATCCATTTCCCAATATCTCCGGTGTGGAACCAACCGTTTTTAATTACTTCGGCAGTTAAATCGGGTCGGTTGTAGTAACCTTTCATAATGTTATCGCCTTTGGCTAAAATTTCACCGTCTTCGGCAATTTTAATTTCAACGCCCGGAATTACCATTCCTACTGTTCCGATACAGCGCTCTTTTTCATCTATTCGATTTACGGCAAGCACAGGAGAGGTTTCGCTTAATCCATAACCTTCCAAGACATTGATGCCTGCGGCAGAAAATAGTTTTATCAATCGCGGCTGCATGGCTGCAGCTCCGGTAACTATGAATTCAATTTCTCCGCCTAAGGCTTCTATCCATTTTTTAAAAACCAATTCGCGTGCTATTGCCAACTGAAATTTATACCACAAACTGTTGCCTCCGCCCAATTCGTATTTTGAACCTAAATCTATACTCCAAAAAAATAGCTTGCGCTTAAAACCTGTAAGTCCATTGCCTTTTTCCATTATTTTTTCATACACTTTTTCTAATAAACGCGGCACGGTTGTGAAACAAAACGGTTTTACTTCTTTTAAATTTTCGCCAATGGTTTCTAAACTTTCTGCATAGTAAATGTGAAAACCAAAAGCCAGATAAGAATAAAAAACAGTGCGTTCAAAGCTGTGGCAAAGCGGCAAAAAGCTTAATGATTTTCTATTGTTCTCAAACGGAGCAACTTCCTTTATGCTTAAAATATTGCTAGTTATATTTTTGTGTGTAAGCATTACCCCTTTGGGATTTCCGGTGGTGCCCGAAGTGTAAATTATAGTTGCCAAATCGTGTTCAGAAACATTTGCTTTTCGCTTCTCAATTTCATTCCAGTTCAAGTCTTCTGTTTTCGGCAGTTCTTCTATCCAGCATTTTGCCCCTTCTACCTTGTCGAATGTGTAAATATCTTTTAGTGTATCAAGTTTTTCGAGTAATGGAGCAACCTTTTCGTAAATACTTTTATCGCCTACAAAAGCATATTTAATTCCCGCATCTTGAAAAATATATTCGTAATCTTTTTCTGCAATATTGGGATACATTGGCACAGCCGTAACGCCAATTTGCATACTGCCAATATCAGTAAAATTCCACTCCGGGCGGTTGTTGGAAATAATAGCGATTTTATCGTCTTTCTGCAAGCCTAAATTGATAAGTAATTGACTTACTTTATTGCTTAGCGATTGTGTTTCAGCAAAGGTGTAAGTATTCCAAACACGATTTATTTTTGAAGAAACAAATGGTGAATTGGGCTGTGCTGTTTCCCATTCTATCAGGAAATCGAATAAGCGTTTTATTTCCATTCTAACTTTACTTTATTAGCTTACTAATAGCTTTAAATTCTTCTGTTCCAGCTTCGTTTAAGAGCATAAACAATGCCATTTCGGTGCTGCAAATAAATGCTCCGCTTTGTCTCATTCTTTCTAATGCCAAACTTTTGTTTGTGTTCGCTCGCGAGCCAACAGCATCGGCAACCACATGCACTTCATAGCCTTCTGCCAAAGCATCTAACACGGTTTTTAAAACACAAATATGTGCTTCAACACCACAAACAATAAGTGATTTCCGGTTAGAGAGTTTTAATTGTGCGTTCACCTCTTCGCTTTGCAAGCAACTAAAGCAAATTTTTTCTATTACACCTGCATGCGAAGGAATTTCCACTTCAGCACAAGTGCTTCCTAAACCCTTTGGATATTGTTCTGTAACTATTGCCTCCAGCCCCAAAATTTCTGCACCTTTTAGCAACTTATTCACGTTAGAAAATACTTCTTCTTTATTGCTAATCACAGGCATCAAACGTTCTTGAACATCAATTACCAATAGGCCTGCGCTTTCTCTATTTAAAAATCCAATTTCACTATTCATAACTCAAAAATTTTATTGTTTCAAAGTTACCAAGAAACAATGGAAAAAGCACTGCCAAATTTGCTTAACAATGAAGCTGTTTTTCAATTATTATTTTTCTATATTTTATTGATGTTGAAAGCTCGAAATTCCTATTTAGGTTTTATTAGAAACCAAGTATGACATTCATCATTCTTTATCCTAAGAATATATATCACTTTTGTGCTGCTATGAAAGCGGTGAAGCCGGAAAATGTTGAGGTTTGCTACCATTGCGGAGAGAATTGTGAAACAGAAATTCGCTTTGATGAAAAAACTTTTTGCTGTGAAGGTTGCAAAACAGTTTACTCGCTTTTGAGCGAAAATAATTTATGCAATTATTACAACCTGAACCAAACGCCAGGCGTTTCACTAAACAAAGAAATAAACAACAGTAAATTTGCTTATCTTGATGATGAACAGATTAGGCGTAAACTTCTTAATTTTAACGATGGAAACTTATCGTCTGTTACTTTTTATATTCCTCAAATACATTGCAGTTCGTGCATTTTTTTGCTTGAAAATTTATACCGTTTAAAGCAAGGCATTTTACGCTCAAACGTAAATTTTTTAAAGCGAGAGGTAAACCTCACTTTTCAAAATAATATTTTATCGCTAAGGCAAGTTGTGGAAGCACTTGCGCAAATTGGTTATGAGCCCAAAATAAACTTAAACGACCTTCAACGAAAAGAAAAAAATCAGCATTTACAAAGATATTATACCAAAATTGGCGTTGCTTTTTTTGCCTTCGGAAACATTATGCTGCTTTCGTTTCCTGAATATCTCGGTATAGATATTATTCAGGAATCTTCGTTCAGAAAATTTTTTGGCTACTTGAATTTTGCACTTGCATTGCCTGTGCTGTTTTATAGTGCCGAAGAGTTTTTTACTTCGGCTTGGAATGCTGCAAAAGAGAAAACACTAAACATGGATGTGCCAATTGCACTTGGAATTGTTGCCATGTTTATTCGCAGCTGTTACGAAATTTTTTCGCATACCGGAGCAGGTTATTTTGATACGCTGGCAAGCTTGGTTTTGCTCATGCTTATTGGTCGTTTGTTTCAAAACAAAACTTATGATACACTCTCGTTTGAGCGCGATTACCAATCGTATTTTCCTATTGCCGTTACGGTTTTAAATACAGGAGAAGAACGCTCTGTTCCTCTCACCAAAATAGTAGTTGGAAACCGCTTACTTATTCGCAACCAAGAGCTAATTCCGGTTGATGGAATTTTGGTTAAAGGCAATGGCAATATTGATTACAGCTTTGTTACAGGAGAAGCAACTCCAATTGCAAAACAGTCTGGCGATTTAATTTTTGCAGGCGGTAAACATCTCGGCAGTGCCATAGAAATTGAAGTTACAAAAGATGTTTCGCACAGTTATCTTACGCAACTTTGGAACAATAGTATTTTCCAAAAACAAGAGCAACAAAACATTAGTTCATTGGCATCAAAAATGAGCCGTTGGTTTACGCCTATTGTTTTATTTATTGCAATTGCCGCTGCAATTTTTTGGTGGAATAAAGATGTATCTCGTGCAATCAATGCTTTCACTTCTGTTTTAATCATTACTTGTCCTTGTGCGCTGGCACTTTCTTCTCCATTTACTTTAGGCAATGTTTTGCGCCTTTTAAACCGAAGCGGCATTCATTTAAAAAACACTTTTACAATTGAAAAATTAGCACAAATAAGAAGTATTGTTTTCGATAAAACCGGAACGCTCACCAATACTAAAAATGCACGAATAGAATTTGTTGCCGAAGGTGAATCTTTAAGTGAAGATGAACTGAGTTTAATCAAGTCTTTGGTATTTCATTCTTCGCATCCGCTAAGCAAAAAAGTGTATGAACATTTAAAAGAAATTTCAAAATTCAACACAAATGATTTTAAGGAAATTGAAGGAAAAGGAATTGAAGGTTTTGTAAATAAAAATTCAATTAAAATAGGCTCAAAACGGTTTTTAGTTGGCGATAAAAATACTGATAACAGCGAGGTTTCAGACTTTCGCCATGCTTCAAAAGTGTATGTTGGCATTAATGGAAATGTACGAGGTTTTTTCCTTATTAAAAATGAATACCGGAAAGGTTTCGGCACACTAATGCAACTACTTCGCGAGCGCTTTTATGTTTTTGTGCTTAGTGGCGACAACGATGCAGAAAAGAACTTCTTAAAACAGCATGTGAACGAAGAAAATTTAGCATTTCACCACCAACCGCAAGACAAGCTGAATTACATAAAAAATTTACAACAACAAGGTAAAAGTGTGATGATGATTGGCGATGGCTTAAACGATGCCGGAGCTTTAAAACAAGCTGATGTTGGGCTTGTGATTGCAGATGACATCAACAACTTTTCGCCCGCCTGCGATGGCATTGTAGAAGCAGAACAATTTGAAAAACTAAATGCGTTAATGCAATTTTCTAAAGATGGAGTACGCGTAATAAAAATGAGTTTTGCTATTTCTATTCTTTATAATTTAGCGGGTGTGGCATTGGCAATTCCGGGCACTATGAGCCCGATTGTGGCGGCAATTATTATGCCTTTAAGCTCCGTTACCATTATACTTTTCACCACACTTGGTGCTGTTTTTTATGGCAAAAAGCGGGGATTTTAAATATTAGAATTCTTAGTTTGCCGTACCTTCTTCTTCAAAAGTTCCCATGCCGTTTCTTGCTAAAAGTTCGCGCGTTAAACTCATGTAGTTGATGCTTCCTTTGCTTTCTGCATCGTATAAAATGGCAGGCTTACCAAAACTTGGAGCTTCGCCCAAGCGCGTGTTTCTATGAATTGCCGTTTTAAAAACTATCTCTTCAAAGTGCCTACGAATTTCATCTACTACTTGGTTGCTTAAGCGCAAACGCGGATCGAACATAGTAAGCATAATGCCTTCAATTTCTAAATCTGGATTTAAGCGCGACTGAACAATTTTTATTGTATTCAACAATTTGCCTAAGCCTTCCAAAGCGAAATATTCGCATTGAACAGGGATTAAAACTGAGTTAGCAGCCGTAAGCGCATTCACCGTAATTAAACCAAGTGAAGGCGAGCAATCAATAATAATGAAATCGAAATTCTCTTTTACATCATTTAAAAGCTCCTTAAAAATCATTTCACGGTTTGGACGATTGATAAGTTCAATTTCTGCCCCAACCAAATCCACATGCGAAGGCAATAGGCTCAAATTTGGTGTTTCAGTTTTTAAAATGGCATCTTTTGCAGCAACTTCATTTATTAGGCAATCGTAGAGGCTGTATTTAACTGTTGATGGATCGAAACCTACGCCAGATGTAGCATTTGCTTGCGGATCGGCATCTACCAACAATACTTTATACTCTAATACTGCTAAACTTGCAGCAATATTTATTGCGCTTGTGGTTTTTCCTACTCCACCTTTTTGATTTGCTAAGGTTATTATTTTTGACATAAGTATTTAGATAGATATTGATTCGCCAATAGGCAATAAAATAAGTTCTTTACCTTTTTCCTTAAAGTATTCAACTGCGGTTTTATGGTCAATTTTTATATAACCAAAAGTATCGTAATGCAATCCTACTATCTTGTTACATTCAACAAAATCTGCTGCCATTGCCGCATCTTTATAATCCATAGTAAAATTATCGCCAATAGGCAATAAAGCCACATCTAACTTTGCCCATTTTGGCACTAACTGCATATCTAAAGTTAAGGCTGTATCACCGGCATAGTAAAATGTTTTATCAGACGTAGAAACTATAAATCCCATTGGGTTTCCGGCATAAGAACCATCAGGAAAACTGCTGCTGTGCTGTGCTACAGTGCACTTTATCCAACCAAAATCAAAAGTCTTTTTGCCTCCGGTATTCATTGGGTGAACATTGGCAATACCTTGTTTGCCTACCCAATCCACAATTTCAAAGCTTGAAACTACAGTTGCTCCGGTTCGCTTTGCAATAGCAACCGCATCGGCAATATGATCTTGGTGGCCATGCGAAAGAAAAATATAATCGGCAGGAATAGTATTTACATCTACTTGCGTAGCCAATTCATTGTATGTAATAAACGGGTCAAATAACAAATGCTTGCCATTTACCTCTACACCAAAAGTTGCATGTCCGTAGTATGTAATTTTCATTTTATTAAAATATATGCCTTTGCAAATTTAAGTTCGTTCCGGCAGTAATAAAAAACAGTTCTCCACTTGCACACAAAATATTTGTGAATTACGCTCTGCGTGTTTTCAATAGCATACAAAACAAAAGAGCCTCTCAAATTGAGAGGCTCTTTGCAATAATATAAAGTTAGTTTATTGATTAACGATTAAACGCTTAACTGCTGTTTTACCGTTGCTTTCAACCTTAACCATGTAAGTTCCATTTGCAAGATGTGCAATGTTGATGTTTTTAGTTAAAGTACTGTTTCCTTCGCTAAAATTGTAATGAGCAACTTCTGCACCAATTACATTGTAAACTTTCACGTTTACAGATTTTTCAACACCATTAACTGTTAATGTTACATTGTTTGAAGCAGGGTTTGGCAATAAACTAACATTGCTTTCAAATTTCACATCACTAATTGCAGTAGCACAAGCTGAGTTAGAAGCCAACAATACGTTTACAGTTGTAGTAGCTGAGTTAAATACGCAACCTGCGCTATCAACTTGAAGACGTACTGCAACTTGACCACCTGAAGTGAATGCGTAGTTTACAACATCACCATAATCTACTGCGTTGTTTCCAACATACCAAGTAGCACTCCAACCAGTTTTTTGAGAAGAAGTATTAGTAAGTGTAGTTGGTCTGTTTATACAAACTTGAATACCAGAAGCATTAGAAACATCTGGAGTAACTGTGAATGATACATTATTGTTTACATCAGGATAAACAATAGAAGCAGAAGTTGTAGCTGTGCAACCTGCGCTGTTTGTAACTGTAACATTATAGTTTCCTGCATCAAGATTGCCTAAACTAGCTGAACTAGTTGTAGTATCTGCTCCAAAAGGTTTTCTCCAAGTGTAAGTTTTAGAACCTGAAGTAAATCCTGTTAATACAGCAGTTAAAGTTCCTTTGCTGCCACAATTAACTTGTAAAGGTTGCCCGCCATTTACTGTAACGTTTACACCTCTGAAAATAATAGTTAAAGTAGCAGAATCTTTATTTCCGGTATTATTATCGGTTGCCACAACTTTAACAATAGTATTAGAATCTGTTACTAAAAGAGTTTCTACATCACCAGGAGTAGAAAGTGTTCCTCTGTTAGATGTCCATTGGTAAGAAATATCTGAACTACCAAAGCCATTTGCAGTTAAAGTAATTTGATCGCCAGGGCAAGCAATAGTTTTAGATGCTTTTGCTGCAACACCGAAATCTGTAGTTGCACTCACCAAAGGTACAATTTTCCAGTTTTGATAAGACCAAAATCTGCACTGTTCAGGCATTACGCTTACAGGAACAGAAAGTGAGCCATTATCCCAACCGGTTGCTGTAGTACTAAAATTTAGATAATACCAAGAGTTGCCAGGAATAGATGAGCGACCGTTCAAATATTGTTGAGGATCTGCACATGAATCCGGATAAGTGCAAATTACATAAAACTTGCTTGCTGTATCAGCATCGTAAGAGGCTGTAACAAAGAACTTTTGTCCTTTAGCTAAAGTAAGTCCTACAGGCACACTTAACACCTCAATTGCATTTGGTGCAGTAACAAGTTTAGTAAGTGCACTATCTTTATAGGTTTTTTGAAACATTGGTGTACTGGTAATGTAAGTATTGTAACCTAAACTGTTATTTGAGAATGTTGGTGGCCAAGAATAAACTCTTACAGTAAGGCTATCTGTACTTGGCGATGTAGTTACTTTATCGTAGCTATAAAGCATAAATACAGAATCTAATTTCAATGTGGTTTTTGCAAAAGGCACTGTTTTATCGTAGTTGCCGGTGTTTACATCTTGGTAAACCAAAGTATCGAATAATACACCTACTGTTCTTGTAGTAGCAAAATCGGAAGAATCATATCTCTCATTCACTAGAGATGCAGAGTTTGGAACATAATTCCAACCTTTTTCTGTTGCATTGTATTCATCAACTGATGCATAGTCTAATAGAAATGTGTCTTGAGAAGCTCTTCCAGACGCGCCAATTCCTTTTAATGCTGCTGGCATAGATTTTGGCATTTGAAACTGCTTCAAATTCACACTGCTTCTTGTTGTGCCTGCAGGAAGTTCAAGATTTGCACTTTGTGCAAAACCGCTTCCAACCATTAAAGAGGCACAAAAAACTGAAAGTAGAGAACTTTTCATTTTAATAACCTTTTGATTTTATTTTTTAAAAAAATTTGAAAGAGTGCAAAGAAAGCGAATAAAACTGTACTACCAATACCTAAAATAAAATCTAATTAAAAATTAACTTTTATAGTACTTTACTCCTTTGTCTTTAAATTATTCTGCCAAGTTGTTCAGTAAAAAAATAGTCTTTAAAAAAGCATATAAGTAACAGAACCCACATTCGACAAATGCTGTTTTTACAACAAAATTTTTAGCGCAAAAAATTTCAGTTTGAATTCTAAGAACTTTTTAGTTTCGCGCCTCGTTTTGGTCCTATAGCTCAGACGGTTAGAGCACCTGACTCATAATCAGGGGGTCCCTGGTTCGATCCCAGGTGGGACCACCAAAAGAAGCAAGGTTGATATTTGCTTGTTTTATTAAAAAAGAAAGAGCCACAGTTTTGTGGCTCTTTCTTTTTTAAATGCTGCTTACCTTTGCTCTTTATTCATAAAGTGCTACTTCTTGCAATGCTTTAGCAACGAAATCAGTAGCAGTCATCACACCTTGGTCGCCTTTTCCTTGTCTGCGCACTGCTACGGTTTGCTCTGCTGCTTCTTTTTCGCCCACAACCAACATATATGGCACTTTGCGCAACTCGGTATCGCGTATTTTTTTACCAATTTTTTCGCTACGCGAATCTATGGTAACAGAAAATTCTTTTGCTTGAAGTTGCAACTGTAATTGCTTTGCGTAATCCAAATATTTATCGCTGATTGGCAAAATAGCAATTTGCTCAGGCGCTAACCACAGCGGGAATTTTCCTGCGTAATGTTCTAATAAAAATCCAATAAAGCGCTCGTGTGTAGAAAGCGGTGCGCGGTGAATAATGAGCGGGCGCTCTTTCTCGTTGTGTTCATTGGTAAACCACAAATCAAAGCGTTCCGCCTGCGCAAAATCTACTTGGTTGGTTGCTATTGTAAACTCTCTTCCTATTGCACTCCAAATTTGAATATCAATTTTGGGGCCATAAAAAGCTGCTTCATCGGCAACTTCAATAAACGGCAGACCGCTTTTTACCAAAACTTTGCGCACCATTTCTTCTGTGCTTTTCCAAAGTTCAGGGTCATTGATATACTTTTGGCCAAGCTTGCTCGGCTCGTGTGTGCTAAAGCGCATTTGATATTTATCAATGCCAAAAATTTTGAAGTATTTTACATAGAGTTCATTTACTTTCATAAACTCCTCTTCAAACTGTTCTTTGGTGCAATAAATATGTGCATCATTCATTTGCAGTGAACGCACACGCATTAAACCAAATAATTCACCGCTTTGCTCGTAGCGATAGCAAGTGCCGTATTCTGCTAAGCGAATTGGCATATCGCGATAGCTTTTTGGCGTAGCACCAAAAATTTTGTGGTGATGTGGGCAGTTCATTGCCTTTAAATAATATTTTGTTCCGTCCATTTCCATTGGCGGAAACATGCTTTCAGCATAGTAAGGCAAGTGTCCACTGCGCAAATACAAGCTCTCTTTGGCAATGTGCGGACTTTTTACACGTAAATAACCTTGCTCCGATTCGTTCTTCTTGGCAAGCGCTTCTAATTTTTCAATTAAAGCACCACCTTTTGGCAGCCAAAGCGGAAGTCCTGGACCAACTTCATCATCAAAAGTAAATATCTCTAAATCTTTGCCTAAAGTGCGGTGGTCGCGCTTTTTGCGTTCTTCCAACAAGTTTAGATAATCGTCAAGCAATTGCGCTTTTGGAAAAGTGATTCCGTAAATGCGCGTAAGCTGTTTGTTCTTTTCATTTCCGCGCCAGTAAGCTCCGGCAATACTCAAAAGTTTTATACTCTTAATGTAATTGGTTGAAGGAATGTGCGGCCCGCGACACAAATCTGTGAAGTTTCCTTGTTGGTAAAAAGTGATTTCACCATCGTTTAAATCTTGCAGCAGTTCAAGTTTATATTCATCGCCTTTTTCGGTAAAATATTTCACCGCTTCGGCTTTGCTTACTTCACTGCGCACATATTTATTGTCTTTGCTTGCAAGTTCTTTCATTGCGGTTTCTAACTTGCGTAAATCTTCTTCAGTAAGTTTATGATCTCCCAAATCAATATCATAATAAAAACCTTCTTCAATTGGCGGACCAATACCAAATTTTACATTAGGGAAAGTGGCCTCTAACGCTTCTGCCATCAGGTGCGCACTTGAGTGCCAAAATGTTTTCTTTCCTCCTTCTTCTTCCCACGTTAATAGCTTTAAGTTTGCATCACTATTTATCGAGCGAGTTAAATCCCATACTTTTCCATCAACCTCTGCTGCCAATACTTTTTTGGCTAATCCTTGCGAAATACTTTCTGCCACCTGCAATGCCGAAACTCCTGCTTGGTATTCGCGCACTGCGCCATCGGGCAATGTTATTTTAATCATGTTTTAAAAAATTTCAGTGGGCGAATATAGTTTGCTTCTTTTAATGCACCCAAACTGATTGGCAAAAGATTGATTTATTAGCCAACTTAAATCAAAAGTGTTATTGCTTATAGGCTTTAATATCTACATTTGCCCGCCTTATTTTTTATGTTAGAAGCAAATAATTCTTTATCGAAAATTGCACCGCTGCAACAATGGACAAAGCAGCAAAAAGTGCCATTTGTAATTGCCGGGCCTTGCAGTGCCGAAACTGAAACACAAGTTCAAAATACAGTAAAAAGTATTGTAGAATTTGCTCCACAAGTGAGTATGTTGCGTGCCGGAATTTGGAAGCCGCGTACACGACCAAACTCTTTTGAAGGTGTAGGCGAAATTGGTTTATCGTGGATAAAAAATGCAAGTGTGGAAGTTGGCTTGCCTGTGATTGTAGAAGTTGCCAATCCGCAGCATGTAGAGCAATGTTTAAGAGCAGGAATTGATGCTTTGTGGATAGGCGCGCGCACTACTGTTTCACCATTTAATATTCAAGAAATTGCAGATAGTTTGCGAGGCATAAATATTCCCGTGCTTGTGAAAAATCCGGTTAATCCCGATATAGAACTTTGGCTGGGTGCTATCGAAAGATTTTACAATGTTGGCATTGATAAATTAGCCGCAATACATCGTGGATTTTCAATCTATGGAAAAAGTATTTATCGCAATCCGCCAATGTGGGAAATTCCAATTGAATTGCGCAGGCGTTTTCCGCAAATACCAATTATTGTAGATCCATCACATATTGGAGGAAGCTCCGATTTAGTACAGCCACTTTCGCAGCAAGCAATGGATATGGGTTTTGAAGGTTTAATGATTGAAACCCACGAAAACCCTGAGAAAGCATGGAGCGATGCCAAACAACAAATTACACCTAAAATTTTAGGAGAAATACTTCAAAAATTAGAAGTATGCGCAACCAAAATTGAGAAGAATAATCTTGAACATTTATCAGAGCTAAGAACGCAAATAGATAGAATTGATGATTACCTTGTTGAGTTAATGGGAGAGCGAATGCAGATAAGTGAACAAATCGGCAACTTAAAAAAGGAACACCGCCTCACTATTCACCAAGCTGAGCGCTGGGCAGAAATTGTGAAACGCGCTCTGGAAAAGAGCAAACAAACCGGATTAACCGAAGAGTTTATCTTAAAACTGTTTCAGCAAATACACAACGAAAGTATTCGCCACCAAGAAAAAATAATGAAGTAAAAGGCGTGCAGAATCTATTCGTCTTTCAAGTTCAAGATAACTTCTTTTCCACTTTTTATAGCACGCACCACGCCACCTTTATCAACTTTAATTATTTCGTATTCATTAGGAATTAGAACTTTTCCGTGCTTGTTAATCATTCCTGCCAAACCATTTTTGCGTGTAATTGCCCAAAAGCCGCGAAATGCTCCAATATCTCCGTAAATATTATCTACAATAACTTTACCGGTCATATTGATTAAACCTTTTAAACCTTTTTTAGTAGTGTAAGCAATTCCATCTCTACCAAAACCGCTAATATATTCGTATTGAGGCGCTATTATTTCTTTTCCATCTTGTGTAATTAAACCAACCTTGCCGTTTTTCCATGCAAATGCAACGCCTTGGTTAAATTTTCCTACCTTATCGTATTCTTTGCTTACTTGCTGTGCAAAACTTGAAATTGCAAAAAGAGCAATTAGAGAAAAAGCAATTATCCTTTTCATATCGTATTTTTTTGTGAGTTGAAGCTAAGATATAAAAATCGTTTAAGTTGAAAGATATTTTAGTAAAAAAAAACTTACTAAAAAAGTTTTTCTACTGTAACTCTTATCCGTTTTGTTGCTACAAGAACTTTCGCATACTGCAATTATTGCAAAGTGCTGAAGCCTGTGTATTTCTGCAATACTTCAGGTATGGCAACGCCATTTTCGGTTTGGTTGTTTTCTAACAATGCAGCAACTATACGCGGTAATGCAAGCGCACTGCCGTTTAGTGTATGCACTAAGCGTGTTTTTTTATTTTCATCACGGAAACGTGTTTTTAAACGGTTGCTTTGGAAGGTTTCAAAATTTGAAACAGAGCTTACTTCTAACCAACGTTTTTGCGCTCCACTCCACACTTCAAAATCGAAAGTTAAGGCAGAAGTAAAACTCATATCGCCACCGCACAAACGCAAAATGCGATAAGGCAAATTCAAGAGGTTCAAAATGTTTTCTACGTGTGCCAACATTTCTTCTAAAACTTGATAGCTTTTATCTGGATTTGCTATTTGCACAATTTCAACTTTATCGAATTGGTGAACACGATTTAAACCTCGCACATCTTTTCCATAAGAGCCTGCTTCGCGCCTAAAGCACGGAGAGTAAGCACAATACTTTAATGGCAAATCTTTTTCGTTGAAAATATCGCCACGCACAATATTTGTAACCGGAACTTCTGCCGTAGGGATTAAATAAAAGCCATCTAAATTGGCGTAATACATTTGTCCTTCTTTATCTGGCAATTGCCCTGTGCTAAACGCTGAAGATTCATTTACGATAAATGGCGGAATTACTTCGGTGTAACCAGCTTCGGTAGCTTTGTCCAAGAAAAAACTAATTAAAGCACGCTGCAACTTTGCTCCTTTGCCTTTGTAAACAGGAAATCCTGCTCCGGTAATTTTTACACCAAGTTCCAAATCGAACAAATCGTATTTCTTGGCAATATCCCAGTGTGGCAATGCGGTTTCGCTTAAATTTGGTTTGTTGCCGCTTTCGCGTACTACTACATTTTGCTCAGGTGTTTTACCTTCCGGAACTGACTCGTGTGGCAGGTTTGGCAAGCGCACCAAAAGTTGTTGTTGTTCATTTTCTACAGCAGCTAAAAGCTCTTCTTTTTGCTTTGATTGCTCTTTCAAAACAGCCACTTTTGCTTTCTCTGTTTCTGCGGCTTCTTTCTCTCCTTTTTGCATTAAAGCGCCAATACTTTTTGCTGCCAAATTTTGTTCAGCAAGCAAGTCGTCAGTTTCTTTTTGAATTTGTCTGCGCTTTTCGTCTAAGACTAAAATTTCATCAACTAAATTTATTTCTGCAAAATACTTCTTTGCAAGTTTTTCTTTCACGGTTGCTGCGTTGCTACGCAATACAGAAATCTCAAGCATATCTTAAATTTTAAAGTTGCGAAGAAAAGAAAAGTACGGCTTTTTATCGAAAGAGTTTTCGTGTATGAATAGAATACTGTTGTTGCTTACTCCTCAATAATTTCCACTGTTGAATAATCATACTTTCCGTTAAAAAACTTATCCAGAACTTTTTGGAATACGCTATTAGAATTTTCTTCATCCGCAAGTGCAAAAAGTGTAGCACAAGAATGTAATTTTAAATTATCGGGAGTGCCGAAAATTTCATGCGCATCATCAGTATCTTGCAAAAGTAATTCACTCATAATTTCTATGAGTCTTGCACCAAGAATTTCATGTTTTAAGTATTGCTTCGCTTCTTCTAAGTTTTTAATGGCATAATACTTTGATGTTTCGCTAAATCCTAATCCTTCTACTTGTGGAAAAATATACCACATCCAATGCGTGTGTTTTCTCCCATTTCGAATTTCGCTAAGTGCTGTTTGGTAGCTGTTTTCTTGAGCTTCAAGAAATCTTTCAAGGTCTTTCATTTGTAAAAGATAAACATAAGTTGTTTAGCCTTTTAAATAGGTTTGGATTGCTGCCAAAATTTTAAAAGCCGGCACATCTTCAATTATTGCCGGAGTAATTTTTCTCATGCTATCGTAAAACTGTTTTGGCTCGGGCGAAAGTTGCTCTGCCAAACCTAAACTGCTGATGGCTTCTGCAATAGCTAACGCGTGCACACTCAAAACTTCAAAAGTATTATCAATAACTTTTGCGGCAATTAAAGCTGCATTGCTGCCCATACTCACCACATCTTGGTTATCGTTATTGCTCGGGATACTGTGAATATAAACCGGCATAGAAAGCGATTGGTTTTCAGCAACTGTGGAAGTAGCTGTATATTGAATTCCTTGTATGCCAAAGTTTAAACCAATAATGGCATTATTGATAAATGGCGGAAGTTTTCCGTTCAATTTATCGTTGAGCAAATAGTTAAGTTGCCTATCTGCCAACATCGAAATTTTGGTAATGGCAATTTTAAGTTTATCCATTTCCAAAGCCACATAATCACCATGAAAATTTCCTCCGTGAAACACATTCTGCAAGCTATCATCTACAATAGGATTATCGCTTACAGAATTAAGTTCATTAAGCACCGTAGCTTTTGCTTGCTGCACCGTATCCCACACCGGCCCAATAATTTGTGGAGTGCAGCGCAGTGAATAATACTCTTGCACTTTCTCTTTAAAATGTGTTTCGTTTGTTGCTGTATAAAGATGTTCTTGTCGGTTGCGAATGAGTTTGCTGTCCTTCAATAAATCGCGTAATGCAGCAGCCACTTCATTTTGACCTTTGTGCAATTTCGCACTGTTTAATGGCGCTGAAACATGGTCGTTGTAAGCACCAAAAATTTCGTTTATGGTAGCAGAAAATAAAATACTCCATTTCAATAATTTTTCTGCTTTCAACAAGTTTACTAAGGCAATTCCGGTCATGCACGAAGTGCCATTCATTAAAGCTAAACCTTCGCGCAAGCGAATAGCAAACGGTATTAATTTTTCGGCTTCAAATGCTTGCTGTGCAGACGTAATTTCTCCTTTGTAAAAAACTTCACCTTCTCCAATAATTGCCAAAGCCATGTGCGCCAATTGAACCAAATCGCCACTCGCGCCCACTCCGCCATGTTCGTAAATTACAGGAATCAAATCTCTGTTTAGCATTTCTGTAATCAACAAAATTAAATCGGGGTGAACTCCACTTTTGCAACATGCCAAAGTAGAAAGCCTATCAAGCAACATCGCTTTAGAAAAAACTTCTGCAATTGGCTTGCCGCTGCCGCTTGCGTGGCTTCTAATTAAATTGTATTGAAGTGTGAGCCTATCAACATAAGGAATTTTATACTGCGCCATTGGTCCAAAACCTGTGTTGATACCATATATCACTTTATCGGCAGAAAATGCTTTCAAAAATTGAAAGTTTTTTTCAGCGCGTTGCAACACCACTTCGGGCAAAAAAACCTTAGCGTTAAAGAATAATATTTGTTGAACTTCAGTAAGTTTTAGTGTGTTTTCACCAATCGCTATCATCATTGTCGTTTAAGTATAAATAGGCTGCAATTTTAGGAAATGAAGCGCACAAAAAAGAAAAAGAATTGCCTAGTATCTTTTTATATTTTAAAAAGAAGCACTTTTGAAACGTGAATGAGCACGAAAAATACATGTTGCGATGCTTACAATTAGCGCAAAACGGGTTGGGCGAAGTAGCTCCAAATCCTTTGGTAGGCGCAGTTTTGGTTTGCAATGAAAAAATAATTGGCGAAGGTTGGCATAAAAAATTTGGCACTGCACATGCCGAAGTAAACTGTATCAACTCGGTTAGAAATGAACACAAGCATCTTATTTCGAAAAGTACTTTATATGTAAATTTAGAACCGTGTAATCATTTTGGAAAAACACCGCCTTGCTCTTTATTAGTTTTAGAAAAGCAGATTAAAAATGTAGTTGTTGGCAGTGCAGATCCTAATCCTGCTGTTTCGGGCAGTGGAATTAAGCAATTGCGTGATTCCGGAGTAACAGTTATAGAAAGTATTTTACCGGAACAATGCAATTTTTTGAACCGTAGATTTTTTACTTTTCATAGAAAAAAAAGACCTTTTGTAATTCTAAAAATGGCGCAAAGTGCAGATGGTTTTATAGCTCCAACAAATCAACAGCAACTTTGGCTTACCAATAAATTTTCGCAACGATTGAGCCACCGCTGGCGCACAGAAGAACAAGCAATTTTAGTTGGAAAAAATACCGCTTTAATTGACAATCCTGAACTCACCGCACGCCTTTGGAAAGGAAAAAATCCGTTGCGAATAGTAATTGACAAAAACAATGCCATACCAAGCAGCAACAAATTGTTTAATGATGCAGCAAATACATTGGTTTTTAATGCCTTAAAAACAGATAAACAGCAACATATTGAATGGCAGCAAATTTCGTTTACAGAAAATGTGCCGCAGCAAATTCTGAATGAACTGTACAAGCGTAATATTCAATCGGTAATTATTGAAGGCGGAGCAATAACTGCACAGCATTTTTTACAAGAAAATTTAGTAGATGAAGTGCGCTTAATTACTGCGCCTTGCCACTTAGAAAACGGAATTAAAACACCTGATTTTTCAGGTAAACTACACGATAAATTTTTGCTACAAAAAGATGTGATTGAAATCTTTACAACCTCTCTTTAGAAAATAAAATTCAGGTTCAAAATCTACTACACACCTGCAGCAAATTCCATCAATTCTTTTTCTTTAAAATGACCACCAATTAGCTGTATGCCAATCGGCATTTGCTCATTATCTTTTCCAATTGGGAAAACCAAAGCCGGATTGCCGGTTAAGTTTGCCAAAACCGTAAAAATATCGGCTAAGTACATTTCAACCGGATTAGTTGTTTTTTCACCAATTTTAAATGCGGTAGTTGGTGTGGCAGGAAGCAGAATAAAATCGTAGTTTTCAAGTATCTTTTTAATGCCATCGCGTAACAGCCTGCGCACTTTTTGCGCTTGTGCGTAATACGCATCGTAATATCCAGCGCTAAGCACAAAAGTTCCAAGCATAATTCTGTTTTTCACTTCGCGCCCAAAACCTTCTGTTCTCGATTTTTTATACACTGATTCCATATCAGTTGCATTTGACGAACGAAATCCATAGTGAACACCATCAAAGCGAGCTAAATTGCTCGATGCTTCGGCAGTGGTGAGTGCGTAATAAGCAGGAATTAAATAATCAAGATAAGTAAATTCAACAGTTTCAACTGTGTTGCCTTTGGCTTTTAATTCTTCAATAAAATTTGCCGTTGTCTGTTTCACTTCCGGTTGCAAAGCATCGTTTTCAACCATTGTTCCTAAAATGGCAATTTTGCTCGGTTGTACCGGCTTTGAAAAATCTGCAACTTCAACCGATTTAGAAGAAGTAGTGCTATCAAATTCATCTTTGCCTGCCATAATTTGAGTAACCAAAGCGGCATCTTCAACAGAATGAGTAATTGGCCCAATTTGGTCGAAAGAAGAAGCATAAGCAATTAAGCCATAGCGCGAAACGCTGCCGTAAGTCGGTTTCAAGCCTACTGTGCCTGTAAACGCAGCGGGTTGGCGAATAGAACCTCCGGTATCGGAACCTAAAGCTACATGACACAAATTTGCTTGAACCGCTACTGCCGAGCCGCCCGATGAGCCACCCGAAACTCTTGTGTTATCTGCTGCATTTAGCACGGTGCCAAAAGCAGAATTTTCGTTTGAAGATCCCATTGCAAATTCATCGCAGTTTGTTCTGCCAATTATAATTGCATCTTCTTTCAAAAGCCTTTCCACTACTGTGGCAGAATAAATTGCGGTGAAGCCTTCCAAAATTCTTGAAGAAGCACTTACCTTATGATTTTTATAGCAGATATTGTCTTTTAGAGCAATTACTACGCCAAACAATTTTCCCTTTTTGCCTCCGGTTTTATGCTTTTCGTCTAATGCTTTTGCTTGTTCGAGTGCTTCGTTTTCAAACACTTCTAAAAACACATTTAAGTGTTTTTGCTTATTGATATTTTGCAGATAAGCGGAAACTAATTGCTCTACGGAAACAATGCCACTTTCAATATCCTGCTGAATGGCAGATATTGTTTTGTATGAAGCTACATTCATGTTGCGATTGGCGATGCGTTTATTTTTTCTCTTCGGTAGTTGTGTTGGTTGCAGCGCTATCGTCTTTTGAAGCCGGTTTGTTTTTCATTCCATCTTCAATTTCCGCTTTCACATTAGCTTTTGCAGCGTTGAACTCCCGCACACCTTGACCTAATCCACGCATTAATTCCGGTATTTTTTTACCGCCAAACAGTAATAATATAACTATTACAATAATTATTATTTCTGGTGTTCCTAAACCGAACATAACATTGAATTAAATTAAATAATACGGCAAAGGTAAACTAAAATTCACGAAGCGGATGTAAAATATTGCAATTATTCCATTCGTTTTTTTCCTTCGTTTCTAAACAACACTAATAAGCATGTCTTCGCAACCGCATTTACAACGAACACTCACACCAATTATGCTTTGGGGCTTGGGTGTTGGCTATGTTATTTCAGGCATGTATTTTGGGTGGAACTTTGGTTTGCACGAAGGCGGAACGCTTGGCTTAGCAATTGCCACTTTTTTTATTCTTATTATGTATGTTACTTTTTCGCTTTGCTATTCGGAATTGGCTTGTGCTATACCGAAAGCCGGAGGTGCTTTTGATTATGCTAAACGCGCCTTTGGCGAAAAAGCAGGTTTTGTTGCCGGCATGGCGCAGTGGATAGAATTTGTATTTGCGCCTCCTGCCATCGCTTTAGGTATTGGCGCTTACTTTCATTTGCTTATGCCTTCGGTAAATGCTTTGGTTTTTGCCATGATTGCCTATTTAATTTTTACCGGAATAAATATCTGGGGCGTAAAAATTAGTGCTTCGTTTGAACTGGTTATTACAATTATTGCCATTACGGAACTTCTAATTTTTGCAGCATTAACGCTACCACATTTTGAAATAAAAAACTTAACCGCCAATAGCTTTCCGCATGGAATTTCAGGCGCTTTTGCTGCAATTCCGTTTGCAATATGGTTTTTTCTTGGCATGGAAGGTTTAGCCAATGTGGCAGAAGAAACTATTGACCCACAAAAAAACATTACTAAAGGTTTTGCTTACAGCATGGCAACTTTGGCAGTGCTTGCAATACTTACATTTTGTGCAGCAGTTGGTGTTGGTGGTTGGGAAAAAGTTGTTTACGATGCCGCAGGAAACAAAACAGACTCACCTTTGCCAATGGCTTTGGCACAAATTACGGGCGAAAGCGGCTTCTTTTACCATTCACTTATCAGCATCGGGCTTTTTGGTTTTGTGGCTTCGTTTAATGGCTTGCTATTGGCTGCCGGTAGAGCAACTTACGAAATGGGCAAAAGCGGAAATTTCCCAAAAGCACTTGGTGCTGTACATCAAAAATTTAAAACGCCACACAAAGCATTATTGTTTAATATGGTTGTGGGCTTTATTGCATTATTTACAGGCAAAACAAGTGAAATTATCACCATTGCTGTATTTGGCGCAGTGAGCATGTATGCACTTTCTTGTTTATCGCTGTTTAAATTAAGAAAAAGCGAACCTGATTTGTACCGCCCGTTTGTAGCTCCGGCTTATCCGTATTTTCCTGCCATTGCGTTTATGATTGCGTTAGTAGCTTTGGGTGCGCTTACTTTCTATAATCCTTTAATGGCTGTAATTTTTCTACTACTTATTGCCGTTTCATATATTTTATTTGGAAGAAAAACCGAGTTTAATTAAGTACTTTATTTAAGGTTCTTAATCTTGTCGTTCACTTTTGCCACAAAGGTGTGATACTTTGTCGGTATCTTATCTTGCATTTGGTCTATTAACCAAAACTTTTTGGTGCCGTTAAAGTTATATTCTAAGTAAAGCCCTCCACCGTCTGCTGCATCCGGCTGCCCAATTACCGTAGTTGTTTCATTTAATAAATCTTTTGGGAAATAGTCTATCAAGTCTTTAGTGTCATTATATTTTTGTGCAGAAAGCTGAATGAATTTTCCCGCATAAAAATTATCTCTTTCAGGATATTTATCGGTAGTATCTTCAAGTAGTTTTCCTTCTTCTAAACGAAAAATTTCTATACATTGTTCTCCGGCACACATGCCGTAAAAACTTCCAAACATCAAATAGTTGGAACCGGTTAGTTTTAGTTCTTCTTTTTTACAAGCGCTTACAGTAAGCAAAGTTGCCAATAGTACAATAGAAAATAGTTTAGACATTTAGTATATAGTTTGGTTAAATTCGAAAATAAACGGAAGGCTGAATTGTATTATTATTTTGGTGGCGTTACATTTTTATCTAACAAATCTTCAAAATCGTGAAATGCATTTTTAAAAGCCGGAATAATTTTACCTGAATAGGCAATTACATCAGGCGCAAAATCGGCTACATAACTATATACATGTGATTCTTTTTTTTGAGTTTCAGAAAGCACGCCCCATTTATTGATAAACCAAACCAACACACACAAAACATAAATTGCTACTAAAGCGTGAATTGCGCCACCAATAACTTGATTTACCAAATTGAGTGAAAACGATTGCAAAATATTCTCTAATGCCCATGCCACCAAGCGCACCAAAAGCACTACAATTACAAACACTAAAATAAAAGAAATAACAGCCGTTAATTTAGGCTCGGCACTTATTTTCTCCTTCACAAAACTTGCTGCCAAATACGAAAATTTTAGGGCGAAAATGATGCCTAAAAAATAGGCTACTAAAGAAAATATCGAATAGATAATTCCTTTGGTGTAGCCCCACCAAAATCCAACACCTAAAAAAATGATAAACAGTATATCAATAATCATGTAAAAAAGTTTTCAATAAAATGAAAATTGCGCTTGTATTCTTCTAACAAAGTAAAGCGAATTTCTTAACGCTAAAGCAGAAATTTTTATTGCACTTACAACTAACGGTGAATCACCAAAAAGTTTTTGTATCGCTTATTTTTCAAGGTAGTTTCTAAAATATAGTAGTACGTTCCATCTGGCAATGGTTGATTGTTGGGCGCTAATCCTTCCCAATCGTTTTGATAATCTTCGTTTTCATAAACAGGATAACCATTTCGATTAAACACTACTAAATTTACAGGTGCAAATTGTTCTAAACCTTTAAAATAAAGGTTATCGTTTTTGCCATCGCCATTTGGTGAAAAACCTTCTACCAAATCAATTTCATCTACACAATCAGGTGCAATCACATACACATGAACCGGAGTACACAATTCGTAATCGCACACGTTAATTAAAAATGAATCTTTGCCGCAAAAACCGCGAGCCACATTCACTTTCAGCAAACCTGAAACAGAATCTATAGTTGCAGAAATGGCAGAGTTTGAAGCTGTAGAAACAATGTGATAGTGCATAGTATCGTTTTCTACATCTTTTGCTTTAGTGCTTACATCTTCAGTAAAAATTCCACCTTTGTTATCCGTAAAAATAATAATACTATCAACCTCCGGAGCATCGTTCACCGGTTGAATATTGATGAGTACACGTGCTTGTGCACAATTGAGAAATCGAGCAGTATCGCAGGCTTTGTACTTAAATTCATCTCTGCCATAATAATCTTTATCTGGCGTGTAAACAAAACTTCCATCTTGGTTTAGCGTAACTTTTCCATTGAAAGGCTGCTGCACCATACTTGCCTTTAGTTTATCGCCATCTACATCATAATCATTGTTTAAAACATTTCCGTTGAGCACTTTGTCTTCCAAAATAGTGAATGTATCATTTACGGCAACCGGAGGATCGTTTACAGGAGCCACATAAATAACCACTACCGAAGTAGCGCACTTTCCTGCTGTGTCGCACGCGCGATACAAGAAACCATCAAAGCCATTGTAATTCAAATCGCCTTTGTAAGAATAATTGTTACCTGACTGTGTGAGTGTACCATTTAGCGGTTGCGTGATAGGATGCCATGTAAGCGGGTCGCCATCAGGATCGCGATCATTCTGCAAAGGACGAACCGAAAAACTTAAATCTTCAATCGCAAACATAATATCGGGATTAGCAATTGGAGTTCTATTTTGTTTTACACCATTGCAATATTGGTCCAACATTAAAGTGTAAGTGCTAAAACTGCATTGCCCTTGCGCATTACAAACTCTGTAGCCACCCGTTGCACTATTAGAAAAATTTTGAACTGCAACAAAAATTACCGAATCGCCTTGGCGGTTAAAAGTTCCACTTGGTGGATTGATAACCGGAGGCGGGGTAATGAAATTATCCAAATGCAAAGTGTCGCCATTTGGCGCATTATCATTGGCGAGTGGATAAAGCACAAACGTGTCGCCCGGGCACACATAAAAAGTATCTGCTCTTGCAATTGGAGCATTCTGTGCTTTCGCTATTTGCAGCGCAAAAAAGAATAATAGAAAAGAAGCTAATCTCATGCAGAAACTTTCTGTTGAATAATTTGTAAACACTGCTCTACCGTTTTTTCTGAACCAATAAATATCGCTGTTCGTTCGTGAATTTCTTCCGGTTGAATTTCTAAAATAGGAATTTCTCCGTTTGAAGATGCTCCTCCGGCTTGCGTAACCAAAAAACTCATAGGAATACATTCATAAAGCAAACGCAATTTACCTTTCTTTTCACCCTTATTTGCTGGATAAAAAAAGATGCCGCCTTTTAAAATTGTACGGTGCAAATCGCCAACCATAGAACCAATATAGCGCAAGCCAAATGGTCGGTTTGGTGCGGCATTGCAGGCATCGCACCAATTTATAAAATCAATTATGCGCTCATCGTATTTAAACATATTTCCCTGATTAACAGAGTAAATATTTCCTTCTTTTTTAATGCTTAACTTCGGGTGCGAAAGCAAATATTTCCCTTCGGCAGAAAGCGTGAAAGCATCTGTGCCATTTCCAACGCTTAGCATTAAAATGGTTGAGCTTCCAAACAAAACATAACCTGCAGCAGCAAGTTCTTTTCCTTTTTGCAGAAAATCCGAATCGTTTACTTCGCCCTGTGATTTGCGTTTCCAAATTGCAAAAATTGTTCCTATCGGTGCAGCAATATCAATGTTTGAAGAACCATCTAAAGGATCAATAGCAACTACATAACTTCCATTTGCTTTAAGCGGCAATACTGCATCGGTTTCTTCGCTCACCAAAGCAGCGCAAGCATTGCCTTTCTGCAAGTATTCAATAATAATATCGTTTGCCAATAAGTCTAATTTCTGCACCGTTTCGCCTTGCACATTTGTGGTTCCTGCCACTCCTACAATATCGCTTAAACCCGCCACGCGCACTTTTTCGTTTATGGCAACAGTGCCTTGCGCAATCGCTTCAATAACTTCTGCCAACTGCTCGTTGGTGTTTTGTTCTAAATATTTTGAAAGAGAAATTCCTTTACTCATGGTTGGCGAAAGTAATGAAAGCTGAATGATTTACTACCAATGATTTACAATGCGGTTATTTTACGAAGAAAATACTGCTGCATACGCTTTCATTCGCTGAATCATGGAAGTTAAACCATTGGCGCGTTGCGAAGAAAGATGACTTCGTAAATCTATAGCATCAATAAAATCTAACTTTGCATTGCTGATTTGCGCAGCAGGCTGCCCCGAAAGCACATCAGCTAAAATAGCTATAATGCCTTTGGTAATAGAAGTATTTGAATCAGCTTCAAAAAAAATATTTCCATCTTTTTCGTAAGCATGAAGCCAAACTTTGCTCTGGCAACCTTTCACCAAAAAATCATCTGCATGATATTTTTCTTCTAATGGCGGAAGTTTTTTTCCTAACTCAATAATGTATTCGTATCGCTCCATTGGATCGTCAAACAATTCAAACGACTCAATTATTTCTGCCTCTTTTTCTTCTATTGTTTTCATTGTAAATCTCCTTACTCCACCGATTCTGTTTCTGTGGCATCATCTTTTTTAGTTTTCTTTTTCTTCTTCTTTCCGCCATCAGTAGGAAGTTCTTCTTCTTGCACGCCATTATTATTTTGTGGCACTACTTCTTGTTGTGGTGCGGCTTCCTGCTGTGGAGTAGTTTCCTGTTTTGGCGCTTCTTGCTGTGGAGCTGTTTCTTCTTTAGGCGTTTCTTGTTGCGGAACTGCTTCTTGCTCTTGCTGCACTTCGCGCGAATATTTTTGCCTTCTGCCACTTGGCTTAGGCGCTTCAGCAGGCTTGGTTTCTTCTTGCTGAACAGGTGCTGCTTCTTGTTGCGGTGTTTCCGGCTGTGGCGTTTCAGTTGGCTGTGGTGCTACTTCTTGTTGCACTTCTTGCGAATATTTTTGTCTTCTACCTTTCGGTTTCTGTGGTTCTGCTGGGTTCTCGTTTGCATTTGGAGTAGGATTTTCAGCTTCTTGCTCTGCTTGCTTTTTCTTTTTAGAAGGTGCGGTTTCCGGTGTGGCACTTTCTATTTCTTCAACCGGAGGAGCGGTTGGTTGCACAACAGGTTTTGGTCGAGGTCGCGGAGCTTCGTCCACTTTTTCGCCTGCGGCAATTTTCTTTTCTCTCATTCTATCAACAAAGTCGGCTTGGTTAGCAGCATTGCCAATTACAAAGCGATAAAATCCACTTCCTTTTTCTTCTTTCACCACATTTTTTCCCGATGGCATCAATGCGCCAACTTGTGTGGCAAACACATCATAAGAGCTTAAAATTCCATACACGCCATTTTTATATTCCAAGAAAAACCATTCGCCTACTCCTGTGCGCAAGTAAATGTAAATGTGTTCATCTCCCGGTACGTAACTTAACTCTATTGAGCCATCCAATTTTTTATTGATTGCTCTTTCGCCCACCATTGCCAAGCCAATTTTTCCGGTACTTCTTAGCGTAGCATCTTCTTTATCAAAAACTAAATTCACATTGGTAAATACAAAATTATGCGTGAACTCTTTCGGGCGCTTAAATGTAGCTGTGCGCTCAAATTCTTTAATTAAAGCATCGTCTTTTTTGTCTTCACAAAGCTGATAAAACTGCTTGCGTGCTTTATCGCTTTCATAAGTTACATCGTTTAAATCCACATTATCATCAAACAAAAATTTAGAGAGTTTTTCATCAATATCTTTTGTGGTTCTAAGGTCTATACCCAAGGTTACATTAAAGTTAAATGAGCCTTTATTTAAATCGTTTTCTACATCGCCCACCATTCGCACTTTAAGCGGAGAAACTTTTATTCCGGGTTCAAATTCGCCTTCTCCGGTAATTATACCTTTTTCATCGCTGTAGCGAATTACATTTCCTTTTAAAGCGCCATCAATAATTTTTGCTGCATCGCCATACGCATATTCATTCTTTTTAGTGTCGAAATATAATATGCCATCAGCCTTCAAAAGTGTTGGGTCGGTTAAGTTTTCCTTTATATTTAAAAGGTTAGAATAAAGATGAATTTCTTCAGCAGTTTTTGCGCAGCTAATACCGGCAATTACAGGCGTTCCGGTGGCATCTTTGGTGTCGGGCTTGTAGTGAATTAAAAGCTGTTTTGGATTCACCGTATCTTCAAAAGAAAACTCTGCGGCTTCTACTTTTGAATTTTGATAATTTACCTTTGCCACACCTTTAAAAACCATGTAAGGATTTTGTGAATACATGCTTGCATCGCCCACAAATCCCACATTCGGATAAAGTATAAACTTAGCGGCTTCGCTAATTGGGCCGCTTGATGCTAAATGATATTCTTCTTCTGCCTTTTTACCTTTGCCTATTGCAGTTTTTTTCACGCTAATATCATCGAACACAATCGTTTGCTCCGGTGTGTTAATAGTGCTGTATTTATATTCTCCGCTTCCTTTTAATTCTGCTTTGCTGATAATATCTAATGTGGCTTTAGATATTTTGTGTGTGCCGCTAATGGTATCAGAAATAATGGTTGCATTGGTAAGTGTGCGCATTTTTGCATCAGCTTCAATTACCGCTTTGCCCGAATCGGGAATAATGCGCGAATCAGCAACTATAATTTCAGGAATTTGTTCAACGGTGAGTATTGAAGTAAGCAAATCGTATGTAGCGCGCTTGGCGATAAAGTTTAAACCTTTTTGTGCTTTATTTAAAGAGTTGAATTGCTCGCCTTTACTGCCTTCAGGCGACTTAAATTCCAAAATATGTTTATCAATATCCCAACGAAAATTTGGAATTAAAGTGTTGTATTGGTTGTAAGCAAATTCTGTTGGCACACCCACTAAATTATTACTGAAATCACCTTCGCGTTTATCAAAATCTACCTTTGCCTTCACGTTTGGTGAAACGAAAGCAACATCTGTGCCATCAGGTGTTTTGATGCGCAATTCTGCTGTATCTGCCCCCAAGTGGCGTGTTTTAAAATAGAAGCCCTGCGAAATCAAATTTGCTTCGTTCCAGTCCATTGTTCCATTCCCAAAAAGTCCTGTGTTGGTGAGCAATAAATTCCCTTTAAGCTGTGTTGATTTTCCATACATGGCAAAAGGATTTTCGGTCATGCTTGCATACATGCTATCTGTTTTACTCTTCCAAAAAATATTTACCTTGGTAGATTGTACATCGGGTGTCATTACGCCTTTATCGGTAGCTGCAATTGTGAAAGAATCAGTTTGCGCTAAAACAGAATCAGGATAAAATCTTATGGCAGAAGAAGTGAATGCCGCTGTACTGTGTGTAATTACGCCTTCGCCTTTTAAACCGTTATAATCTAATTCTATTTTGCCTTTGTAGTTTCCTTTGTCTTTAAACAAGGGCAAGCCGCTTGGTGGTGCTTCAGTTTTAAAACCAAGCGAAAGGTCATCTTGTAATTTTAGGTTTTCTGCCATATCAGGAAAAATGCCACCACTCACCAATTTTCCTTTAAAATCTAATACAGTTGGCTCAAGATTATTTAAGCTATCAATTTCAAAAGGTTCTACTTGAAAGAAGAAATCTTTTTTGCTGTATGCAGCTTTGTTTGTGGTTGAATCTTCGTAATAAACATACGAAGAACCTTCGGTTGCAATTCGCGGGAACTGTTGCAAACGCGTGCGCCCGGACTTATTGATTGGCGCATCAACTTCTAAGCGAGCAGAAAGATTTTCGAGCTTAGAGCGCAATGGTTTTAAAATCGGTTTGCCTTCTTCGTCTAATTTATCGCCATCGGGAATATACATCATTAGCGAGTCCACGTGCTTCATGTTCACAATAAAAGTGTCGTAAACAAACTTGTTCTCTTTTCCCGCTAAATCAATTCTTCCGGCAATAATTGTACCATCAAATTGCATGTTTCTATCTTTCTGAATATCCACTGTTTTTTTAGTAGGAAAGAAGGTAACATTTGCTGTGTCGCTAATTGGGATTAAGCCCACACCGCGCAATTGCATATCGGCATTTTTAATATCGAGATAATCAATTCCATCTTGTGGAATAGAGCGCATTCGCAAGTAGTCGTAGTCCACACGTTTCGCATTTGCCAACACATATTTTGAAAGCTTTTCGCTCACATGCACCATGCCAATTTTTTCGTTGTAAACAATAAAACCGTTTTCAACTAATTTGTAGAGCAAGCTTTTAATTTGAACTTCTGTAAGTTTTGGATCAATTCGTTTTGCAATATCAATTGCCGGAATATCATCTGTGCCCAATTGCTTTTGTAGTTGATAAATAATTGCCAAAGGTTCATACGAAGAAACCCCTTGTATTTGTCGTATTCTATCTTTATTAAAATAGTCTGTACTCTCGTAATTTGAAGCATTTTTGCCTACACCAGTAAGCATTTTCATTTGTATTCGTGTTGAGTCTAAATTCCAAACAAGCGCATCAGTTTCAAATTCCATTTGGTGGTAAGAATCTAAAAAACGTGAGCGGCCAATCGCATTCTCGCCTCTAAACACGCGCATTTCGCGCTTATCAACTCTATAATTTAAGCTCACCGAAGGATGATAAATAGAGTCTTTTCCAAAATAGATAGAAATTTCTGCATTGCTGGCTCCCAACTCTTTATCGCGAATAATTAAGATGTCTTTTGAGCGCGCACGCATCACCAATTTTTTGCCATCGTGCGAATAGAAATCGAAGCCAGCGCTTTCACCATTACTGTTATAGCCTACCACTTTTGTGCCCCAAAAGTTAAAGCCTCCAAAGTAGTTTACGTTTGGTGCAACTTGGTTCAGCACAATATCTGTTTCATACGATTCAAAACGCGGATAATCTGACTTTGTGGTATCTTTATTCGGCACCAACTTATCGGTAAATTTCCCCATTAAAACACGCTTTAAATAATACGTATTGGTAAACATTACTGAATCAGCAGTGTAACCATAAGCGCCCAAATCAACTGTGTAATTTTTAAGTGTTACGTACACTTTATTCACGTCTTGGCTGGAGCGTTTCCAATCGGCTTTTCCGCCTTTGCCTTCAAACTTGTTTTCTACCGGAAAATAATTGCCTTGCGTATTGTAAACTTGTATGGTATCGCTTTCTAAAAAACCATAGAAACGTGTAACCGGAATTTTGAGTGCCGGACGACCATCTACAAACACCATTTTGCAATCTGTGGCATCAACTTTCCATGCTTTATTTTGAGTTTTGTTCAGTAAATTTTCTCCGAAATAAACTTTAGAAAATTCTAAGAATTTGGTGAAATCAGAATTCGCTCCACGCTTTAAATTACGCAGCATTTGGTCGCAAACTTCATCCCAATCGTTGAATATACTTTCCGGTTTTCCACTTCGCGCAAAAGCAGTAATGGCATTTATATAATTTACAAATTGTGGTGATGCCGGAAAGTTTTTCTCGCGCATCACATTTGCCGTTGCTGCAATGTAGCCCAGTTGCTGGTCAGTGATGAGTTTATCTTTTACTGCTTTCTGAAAATTATCGGTAGCCTCTTTGCAATCAGGCATTTTATTGATATTCATAAAAGCATCTAAATCGCGCACAAACTGTTGTGGTTCGGTAGAAAACAGGGTTAATTTTTGTGCATGAATGATAGAGCATGAAAAGAGCAATAAAGCGGCAAAAATTTTATTCATGGTTTTAAAAATAGAATTATGAAACAGAACTCAAAATTGAAATTTAGATTTTTTAGAACCAAGAGTCAAGAAAAGACAGGCAGTGAGTTAAGCCGATAATTATCGGCTTTGAGCAAATGCAAATAGAGCCGGGCTTTGAAGCTGCACAAATATTCTAATTGCTTGGTTCTTTTCAATGTTTCAGTAGGCTGTCGCTTTTAAGGAAGTTAATCCAAGCTGTGTCTACGAATCAAAGGTCTTGTAATAACAGTCTATTCGGTACTTATTTACCAGTATATCAAACTTATTTCCGGGAATGAAATCTATCTGTTGTTTAAAAATCGGCTGACCGAATAAATGCTTTTCGTTATTTTTGATACTCCTATTTTATGTTTGTAATAAAACCAAAAATAAAGTAAGGATATATTATCTCATTATCATAAAACGCTTCTCTCCTCGCCCTTTTTCTGTTGCAATCTGTGCAATGTAAATGCCAGTTGGTAAGTTTAATATATCAACCGTTTTCAATTGTGTTTTCAGGTTTGTTTCCGTATAAACTTTTTCACCTAACACATTAAGTATCACAATATCCTTAATATTTTCACTGCCACTTATAGTAACATAGTTTTGTGCGGGGCTTGGGTAGAGCCACCATAAAATTTCTTGCTGCCTAATACTGGTAACATTACTAATAATTTTTACTGAGGACGTACCTTCATTTACATCTACTACATTTTCACTTTTATCTATTGCTTTCAAATTAGATATAAAATGTGTAATCATCTTATCTGCACTAATATTATTAGTAGTTACAACCGCCCGAAATTGGGCTATTTCACCCTGTCCTGAACGATTAATATGGTCTGTTCTTGTTATAGCTGTTTTAATTTTGCCAATGCTGTTAAAAATTTTTACAAGTGAAATCTTATCCGTGCTTGCACCCAACCACGAATTGGAATAATTAAAATTAATGGTTGAGGCATCTAACACATTTGGGTCGAAATTGTAAGTAAATGCCAAGCCATAAATACTTGCAATGGGTTGTTGGGCATTGCCTAACTGTATGCTTGCAATTAGCGTATCTCCTGCTACAAATTCATTCTTAAAAAATACAATCTGTAGATCTGGAATACCTGCTCGGGAAGGCTTACGCTCATCATCTTTCTTGTTATGTGTTAAACTAAAATTTTGTGCAATTGCTAATGTATCATTGTTATTTATTTGTCCGTTCCCATCACAATCTGCATGTTTTATATTGGTGCCGTTTAGCAACTGCAACCCCCAATCTGCACAGGCATATCCTTGCCATGCAATAGAGGTGGAGTTGCGTGCTAAACCGCTTAAACCATTTGCAATGCCTATGGGGAGCAGGTCGTTATTATCCACAACACCATCATGGTTGGCATCTCCTGGCCAAATTAAATCTAATAAACATGGTTCTAGAGTATATGTTGCAGTATCTGTTCCACAAGCAGAAGTTGCATAAACAGTATAAGTTCCCGAAGTTGCTGGAGCAAAATATTGACTATTACTAACCGAAACTCCTCCTAATTTCCATGCAACTGTAGCTGTAATGTTTGTTTGCGCATAAAAGACAAGATTTTGCGAATTATTATCAAAACAAACGTTGATTGTATCACCCGTAGAAGTATTGTAGCAAAAAACAGTAACACTTGGAAGGCTATTAACAGTAAGGTATAATGTTGAAAGGCTATCAACCACTCCGTTTCCATTTTGAAACTGTTGTTGGTATGAACCCGAAGTATAACGCCACTGGTTATTAAAAAAAACACTATCGCCTTGGCAAATAGTATCAAAAAGGCTACTTGATGCGCACTTTCCAGTAATTATAGAATCAGAATAAGAACACCCTGCCTGAGAAACTGCGGTTATTTTGTATTTACCCGGATTAGGATTAGAAAAACTATAAGGACTAGAAACCGTACTTGCAGGAATAGAATCAAAAGGAATTCCGTAATATGATGTAATCGTATCATTATACCAACCCGAAAGCAATGAGGAAGAATCGCTGTAAATAAAAGTTAAAGTGCTGCCTAAGCAAGCATTGCCCGAATATGACAATGAAATAAAAGGCAATGGATTTACAACCAGCACAAGAGTATCTCCACTGTTTGTGAATGTGCCGTTTTGTGTATAGGCCTGCCCTTTCCATGTATAAGTGCTACCTTGGCAAACACTTGCATTAGTTTTAGAAGCAAAACTTTTATTAGCAAATGTAGATATTAAAAAGAACCCTAAAAAATATAAATATTTTTTCATAGTATTTAATTTAAGTTGTACGAAAAAAAAATCTGTTCTTGTTTCTGGCGAATATAAAATATTTATTATAATTATTACCAATATTTTGTTTCTAACTAGATAATAAAATCTCCAATGTAAAATATGGTTTTAATTGTTTCTGTAAAGCACTTCTTAAACTCAAATTACTCATCTTAAAATACAAACAAACGGTGTAATAGACCGAAACATCTGCTTCTTATCTTTGGCTTTCACGCTTCTTGGTTCTAAAATCTTGGTTCTTATCTCTTCTATTTAAAAAAGTACTTTCTTCGCTTCAGCATCGCATGAAAAACATTTTAATTCTTTGGAAAGTATTCACACAGAGCTTGCGCATTTCGTTTGAAGAATTGCGAGCTGCTAAGTTGCGCTCTTTCCTTTCGCTTACCGGAATTACTATTGGTATTTTGTGTATTGTAAGCATTCGCACGGCTGTAAATTCTATGGAATTGAATATTCGCAACAGCATAGAAAGTATTGGCAATGATGTTTTATACATACAAAAATGGCCTTGGATTTGGAGCGAAAATTACCCTTGGTGGCGCTACATGAATCGCCCGACTTCTAACCCGCGCGAAATGCAGTTTTTAAAAGAGCGTTTAAAAAGTGCTGAAGCGGTTGCTATTATTTATTCACTAAATGGAAAAAGTGCTGTTGCAGAAGGGCAAACTGCCAAAGGCGTTGCACTTAAAGGTGTTTCGTACGATTACAACAAAATAAAATCTTTAGAATTTACACAAGGAAGATACTTCACCGCAGGCGAAATCCTTAGCGCTAATCCGGTAGTGATTATTGGCAGTAATGTAGCGGAAACGCTCTTCCCGAATTTTTCAAATATCGAAGGCAGAGAAATTAGAGTGGAAGGCATTAAAGCAACCATTATTGGCGTATTGAAAAAAGAGGGAAACGACATGCTCGGTTTTAGTGCCGACAACGATGTAATTGCACCTTACGGCATGCTCAATAATTTTATTAGTTTGAATAACGATGAAAACGATCCGCTCGTTGCAGTGTTGCCAAAAGCCGGAGTAAAAGTGAGCAACTTAAAATATGAAATTAAAGGCGTGATGCGCGGCATTAGACGTTTGCCTCCAAACACCGATGACAACTTTGCCATAAACCAAGTAAGCGTATTTAGCGAAGGCATAAAATCAATTTTTTCGGTTATCAATATTGCAGGATTTATTATCGGATTTTTTGCTGTAATTGTTGGCGGTTTCGGTATTGCAAATATTATGTTTGTGAGTGTAAAAGAGCGCACCTACATTATTGGAATTAAAAAAGCAATTGGCGCAAAACAAGTTTATATTCTTCTCGAATTTTTGTTAGAAGCTATTTTGCTTTGCTTAATTGGCGGCATTGCCGGTTTGCTTTCTGTGGTAGCACTTTTCCAAGTATTGCAATACTTGCTTAAACATTGGGCAGAAACCGATTTTACTTTTTATATCACTGCTGAAAACATTGCCATCGGCATTGGCATTTCGGTTGTTACAGGAATTGTTTCCGGTTTTATTCCGGCTTGGAACGCATCGCGCATGAAACCCGTTGATGCTATCAGAAGCTAAATCTTTCCAAGAATCAACGCTTTCATTCTTTCTACTTCTGCTTTGGTGAAACCATGTGCTTGAATTTTTCCTTCGCCTGTGGTTTCAATGATGATAGTTGAAAATCCAATGAAAGGACAATCGATATCTACAGATGAAATTCGGGTGAAAGGAATTGTTCGTTCACTACCGCTAAAAAGGCTTGGAATTTTAAGTGTTACGCCAAGTGTATCAATAATAATTTTTGCAGGAAAAACTCTATTTCCTCCAGTCAATCGCGATGCCACAAAAGTTTCCATTGTACTGTAAATTTAAGTGCAAACAAACACAATTTTACTACAACATTTCTGCAAAAGAAATTGCATCAAATTGCAATTATTCTCTTGAGTAGTTTCATTCCTAAATTTCATAACGAATGTTTTGCTTAACAAAAATTGACTACGTCCGAAATGTTAAAAGGGCGCGGAAGTGGCTATATTCGCTACTCTTTTTAAAAATAAGATATGGAAATAGCAGCATCTTCTTCAGTAAACATTAGCGAATTAAACGAACGCATTAACCGCGAAAGTGCATTTGTAGATGTACTAAACATGGAAATTGGCAAAGCCATTGTTGGTCAAAAATACATGACAGAGCGATTGATTTTAGCACTACTTGCCAACGGACACATTTTGCTGGAAGGCGTTCCGGGACTTGCCAAAACACTTTCAATTAAATCGCTTTCACAAGCTATTAACGCGAAGTTTAGCCGCATACAATTTACTCCAGACTTGCTGCCTGCCGATTTGGTTGGCACCATGATTTACAATCAAAAAGAAAATGCTTTCACCGTGAAACACGGTCCGGTTTTCGCTAACTTTATTTTAGCTGATGAAATAAACCGCGCACCTGCAAAAGTGCAAAGCGCTTTGCTCGAAGCCATGCAAGAAAAGCAAGTTACTATTGGCGAAAATACTTACAAATTAGAAGAGCCTTTTTTAGTACTTGCCACTCAAAACCCAATTGAGCAAGAAGGAACTTATCCGCTGCCCGAAGCGCAAGTGGATCGCTTTATGCTTAAAGTGGTTATCACTTATCCTAAAAAAGAAGAAGAGCGTTTAATTATTCGTCAAAGTTTAGAAAACCAAACTCGCGCAATAAATCAAGTAGTGGGAAAAGAACAAATTCTTGCAGCCCGCAAAACAGTTCGCGAGGTTTATATGGACGAAAAAATTGAGCACTACATTCTCGATATTGTTTTTGCTTCGCGCAATCCAAAAGAATATAAACTTGGTAAACTCGATGGCTTAATCAGCTACGGAGGCTCGCCACGTGCAAGTATTAACTTGGCTTTGGCGGCAAAAGCTTATGCTTTTATTAAGCGCAGAGGTTATGTGATTCCTGAAGATGTACGCGCTATTTGCCACGATGTAATGCGCCACAGAATCGGTTTAACTTACGAAGCTGAAGCGCAAAACGTTACAAGCGAAGAAGTGGTAAACGAAATTCTTAACGCTGTTGAAGTGCCATAGTCCACAGCATTTTATTCATAAAAAATATTCGAGAAGTTTTAAAAAACAAAAGGCAGTTTAAATGACTGAATACGCAGTTGTTTTAGTGGTTGTGAGTGTTCTGTTGCTACTTGGCATCGGGCTGCTGCTGTATAAATTTAAAACCAAACACAGCCAAACTGAAAGCCAACAAGAAGAAAATAAAACTTCCGATATCACAAGCGATGCAAGTGATAAACGCAGTGCTTTGCGCAGAATAGAAATTAAAACTCGCAAACTTTCTAATCAAGTTTTTTCAGGAAGTTATCACTCTGCTTTTAAAGGTCGTGGCATGAGTTTTAGCGAAGTGCGTGAATACCAATACGGTGATGATATTCGGCAAATAGATTGGAATGTAACTGCGCGTTTGCGCACACCTTTTATTAAAGTTTTTGAAGAAGAACGCGAGCTTACTGTAATGCTTTTAATTGATGTGAGCCGCTCCGGTTTTTTTGGCACGCAGAACAGTTTCAAAAATCACATTATGGCCGAAATTGGTGGTGTGCTTGCGTTTTCGGCTATTACCAACAACGATAAAGTGGGTATGATTTTATTTAGCGATAGAATAGAAAAATTTATTCCACCTAAAAAAGGAAAGAGCCACATTCTTCGTTTGATAAATGATATTTACGATTTTGAACCTGTAGGAAAAGGAACCGATATTGCCGAAGCACTGAAACTGTTCAACAACGTGATGAAGAAAAAGTGTATTACATTTTTAATCAGCGATTTTATTACCGAAAAACCTTATCGCGATGCGCTAAATATTGCTGCGCGAAGACACGACTTAATTGGTATTCATTTATACGATAAACGCGAAGCAGAATTGCCTGATGTGGGTTTAGTTTTAGTTGCCGATGCAGAAAGCGAGGAAGAAAATTGGCTCAACTCCAGCGACAAAAATATTAGAACCAACTACGCTAAAAATTTCACAACACACTTAAAAGAAACCAAAGAACTTTTCGGCAAAAGCGGAGCAGAACTTGCCAGCATAAGCACCAACGAAAATTACACTATTGCACTTATGAATATGTTTAAACGAAGGGAGATGAAACGATGAAAACGCTAAAAGCATTTTCCTTTGCGCTACTGTTTTTGTTTGCTGCAAATGTTTACTCACAAGTTTCAGCAAGCTTCACAGCAGATTCTACACAAATTTTAATTGGTGATTTTCTGCACTTAAAATTCGCTGCAAAATTTCCTAATGCTACCGCAGTACAATTGCCTATTTTTAAAGATAGCATTGGCGCACTCGATATTATTGCTGCCTCAAAAAAAGACACTGCAAAAATTGGAGAAGAAACTGTCATCACTCAACAATTCACAGTTTCAGCTTATGATTCCGGATTGTACACCATTCCACCACAAGCAATTTTGTTTACTCAAAATGGAATGGCAGATTCTACTTTTACTAATGAAATTGCCATAACCGTAAATACCGTTCCGGTTGATACCACAAAAAACTTTAAACCAATTAAAGCACCATTGGAAGTAAAACGCAGTTGGCGCGAATATTTGCTATACGTTTTAATTGCTTTGGGTGTAATTGTTATCGCACTTTTAGCGTGGTGGCTTTTCAAAAAATATTACAAGAAAAAAGATGCTGCAAAAGAAGCCATCAACAGGAAAAAAACTGCACACGAATGGGCATTGAAAGAACTTCAAAAATTGGAACAAGAAAAAGTGTGGCAAGAAAATCCAAAAACATACTACTCGCGCCTTACCGATATTTTTAGAAGATATTTGGAATATAGGTTTAGCGTTTCTGCAATGGAAAGCACCACCGATGAAATTGACCTGATGCTTACCAGAGATGATATTTCCGGTGAAGCAAAAAAGGAATTAGTATCGCTTTTAAAACTTGCCGACTTAGTAAAATTCGCAAAACAACAACCGCTTCCCGAGCAAAATAAAAACGCACTGAACACTACACGCGAATTTGTAAAAACAACTGCTTGGAAAGAAGAAATTGCCAATAATCAATCACCAAACAACGAAGCAAAAAAGTGAACTGGTTACAACATATAACTTTTGCCGATAAATGGGTGCTTTTGCTTATTCCCGTTTTGTGGGTTGCGAGTGCACTTTGGTTTTGGTATCGCAGAAAAAAACTTTTTGCAACATTCACACTTGCTTCTACTGCCTCAATAAAAAACAATCCACAACCGTTTGCTGCTCGTTTAAAACAATGGTTGCCAATATTTCGCATAGTTGCAATAAGCTTGCTGCTTGTGGCTTTGGCGCGTCCTCAAACTTCTTTCAACGAAGAGAAAATAAACACCGAAGGCATAGACATTGTTTTATCTATGGACGTTTCTACTTCCATGTTGGCACAAGATTTTAAACCTAACCGTTTAGAAGCTGCAAAAGCAGAAGCACTAAAATTTATTGATGCACGAAAAGCCGATAGAATTGGCTTAGTAATTTTTGCCGGAGAAAGTTTTACGCAGTGTCCTGTAACCATAGACCATGCCATCGTAAAAAATCAACTGAAAGCTATTAAAGATGGCATTCTCGAAGATGGCACTGCCATTGGAATGGGACTTGCCACTTCGGTGCAGCGCCTGCGCGAAAGCAAAGCAAAAAGCAAGGTGGTAATTTTAATGACAGACGGTGTAAACAACCGCGGTTTAATTGACCCGATTACCGCAACAGATATTGCCATGCAGTTTGGTGTACGCGTTTACACAATTGGCGTGGGCACAAACGGAAAAGCTTATACACCGATTGCCATTGACCAAAGCGGCAAACTAATTTTTGATTATGCCGATGTGCAAATTGATGAAAAATTGATGCGTACCATTGCCGATAAAACCGGTGGAAAATATTTTAGAGCAAACAACAACCAAAAGTTAGAAGAAATTTACAAGCAGATAGATAAACTCGAAAAAACAAAAATTGAAGTGAGTGCTTACCAAAGAAAAAATGAGCAGTTTTTGCCGTTTGCACTTTTGGCAACTTTAATTTTAGCCGTAGAGTTTTTGTTGCGATTTTTTATTACCAAATCAATTCCGTAAATAGAAAATATGTTTCGGTTTGAACGACCAGAATTACTGTACCTGCTTTTGCTGCTCATTCCGTTTGCAGTAGCTTACGCATTGTTTTTGCTTTGGCGGAAAAAGAAAACTGCTGCATTGGGCGAAGTGTATTTAATTACCCAACTCATGCCTTTGGCTTCAACCAAAAAACTAACCATAAAATTTATTGTGTGGAGTTTTGCCTGGTTGTTTTTAGTGCTGGGTTTAGCCAACCCACAAATAGGCAGCAAAATGGAAAAAGTACAGCGAAAGGGAATTGATGTAATGATTGCTTTAGACGTATCGAACAGCATGTTGGCTGAAGATATAAAACCCAACCGTTTGCTACGTGCTAAAAACTTTATTTCCTCCTTTATTGAACAGCTAAACAACGACCGTTTGGGCTTAATTGTTTTTGCAGGAAAAGCCTATTTACAAATGCCACTCACGGTTGATTATTCCGCAGCTAAACTTTATTTAAACAATATTTCAACGGGAATGATTCCCACGCAAGGAACTGATATTGCAGAAGCCGTGAACCTTGCCAGACAAAGCTTTGTGAAGGGTGAAACTAAACACAAAGCACTGCTGATTATTACCGATGGCGAAGACAACGAAGGAGGTGCAGAAGATGCCATAAAACAAGCGGCAGACGAAGGAATTAAAACTTTTATTCTTGGAATAGGAACCGAAAAGGGAGCACCAATTCCAGTGAGCAATAGCGATTTTAAACGCGATGAAAACGGTGCAATTGTACTTACTAAAGCAAACTTCGGCATGATGAAAGATTTAGCTTCGTATGGCAAAGGCAAAGCTTATTTAATTGGTAATAGCAACAACGCCATTCAAGAAATTCTTACAGAACTAGGCACCATCAGCACCAAGAAATTTGAAGAATATGTGTTTACCGATTTCAACAATCAATTTCAGTGGGGGCTTGGCATTGCAGCACTTTTATTGTTTTTGGAAATGCTGCTGAATGAGCGCAAAATTAACTGGAGATTAAAATGGTAAAGTGTATGAAAAACAGTTGCTTTAAGAACTTGAATTTCCTCTTTTTGTTAGCAGCACTATCTGTTTTCAGTTTGGAAAATATTGCTGCGCAAGAAGATAAAACCCTTACACGCGAAGGCAATAATTTATTTAAAAAAGAAAAATACAACGAAGCAGAAATAAGCTACCGGAAAGCCTTAGAGAAAAATAAAAATATGCCCGAAGCTACTTTTAATTTGGGCGATGCTGTTTACGAACAAAAACGTTTTGATGAGGCAACAAAACAATTTGAACAAAGCGCAAAAACTGCAACAGATAATTCAATTAAAGCAAAAGCATTCCACAACTTGGGCAATAGCTATCTCTCTCAAAAAAAATACGAAGAGGCGGCAAATGCATTTAAGTCTTCGCTAAAACTAAACCCTAAAGATGCTGATACGCGATACAATTTAGCGTACGCAAATGCTATGCTCCACCAGCAACAACAAGACCAAAACAAGCAAAACAAAGACAATAAAAACGACCAAAAAGATAACAAAGACCAACAAAACAAAGACAACAAAAAAGATCAAAACAAGGATAATAAAAACAACGATCAGCAGAACCAAAACGACCAGCAGCAAGCTGATAATAAAGAAAACAAACAGCAGCAGCCACAGCCAAAACTAAGTAAAGAAGATGCTGAAAAGCTATTGCAAGCATTGCAAAACGAAGAGCAAAAAGCTAACCAAAAAGTACAAAAGGCAAATGCCAAACCGGCTAATGTAAAAGTTGAAAAAGATTGGTAAGCAATTGCCTATTAAAAATCGTAGCCGAAAGTGAAATAGAAAATTGGACGCTTAGTAATTACTCCTGTATCGTAGCCCCAAGCTAAATCCATCTTCATAAAATAACCCAGTAGCGAAGTGCGCAAACCTGCGCCAAAGCCCATAATTACAGGAGTTTTGTAACGTTTAATTTTAATAGTAGAAACGCTATTGGTATAAGTTTCGCTATACAAATTGTTTCCATCAAATGGCGAAAGACCTTCCCACGCAGTTCCCGCATCGAAGAAACCAACCAACATAAAGTTGCGAATAAACTCACTGCGAATTGGCGCTCGCCTAAAGGTAGAAAACAATGGGAAACGAATTTCTGTATTCAAAACCACATAGCTATTACCATTGCGGGCATTTTGTAAAAATCCGCGCAATGGTGTTGCCAAAGTTTGGAAAGCATAATTGTTGTTGGTGTTTATCGGAGTGCTTTTATCAAACTTTTCGGAGCGTTCGCTAATAAACCAATTATCTACTGCGCCCAAATAATAAATCAATTTTCGATTGCCTAAACTTGTTGCAGCACTAATGCGCGAAGCCCAAATAATTTTGCGGTAAATTTTTTGATAATAACGCGCATCGGCTCCAATTACTGCAAACCAAGCATTGTTCATACTTGGCAAATTAAAAGTGTAATCGCTGCCAGCCTTTTTGTTTTTAAACGGAAACTCTTTGTGCAATTCAAAAAAGGCTTTAGCTCTAAAACCATAGCGAATGTTATCCATCAACTGTATCGTGTTATCAAACACATATTCACCTTTAAAATAGAGCCAGTTATTTATTTGGTTAGGTTGATATAAACTTACACTATCAACTGCTTTGTACACTGTTTTATCACTTCTGAAAGCAAAGCCAAAACCAAGGTGTTGCAACACATCTAAAGCATACTTGTAACTCGCTTCAAAGTAATTTGTTTTTATGGCAATGTTATTCTGCGTAATAGATTGGCGGTAGTAAGTATATTTATGGTCTAAGCGCTTTTGTAAATATTCGTAAGAAATAAAATACTCGCTGTTACCTTTTATATTGGAAAATGGCAAACGAAAGCCTCCATAAACTTTATGATTTTCCAATACATCAGTTACACCAAATTTAATGGCAAAACTTACCGGTGGGGTGTAGAAATTTGGGTTGTTTGGATTGAACGGCTGGTAGCGCGTGAGAATTAAATTATTGTCTAACTGAGAAATAATATCATCAACCGAAAAGCGCACAAAGTAAGGTCGCACCTTGGTTTGCTTAAACTCAAAACCGCTTTCTTCCATTGCATTTGCTACTGCATTATTTTGAATTTTGCTCACCGAATCCCAATCGAACAATAGCACTTTGTAATCAAACTCACTTTGGAAATCGTGCGGTTTTGGCGGCTGCCAAGTATGCTGTGTGTTCTTCTGCAAAATTGCTTTCACATTTGCTAAAGAATCTGCTTTTTGTTTATCTGCATTAATGTTATCAGAAGATATTTTTCCCCAAGAAGAAACAAACGAAGCTGCTTCGTGCGAAGTAGAATCTAAAGGCATTTTGTAGAACAATATTTTGTTGTTCTGCTTTACCAATTCCACCATCAAATTTTTTTGTGGCAGTATTTGCTGTTCGCGAATGTTGTATAAATAATTGCTCTGTTGCAAAGTGATTCCGCGCAGTTTATTCACGGCAACTTTTGTGCTCGATTTTATTTCATAAATAGAAGTGTCAATTACTTCAAACTCATTTTCTCCTTCGCCAAGTGTAATAGTATCTTCACTTCCTGTTTCTCTATTTTGTGTGGCATATTTTATTTGCCAATGGCTAAAACCATCTTCTAAAATTCCGGTAAAGCGATTGTAAATTCCGTTTGCATCACTTAAAAAAGCAAACTCATCTTCAGAAAACTGTTGCGGATAAATTTCGTTTGCCATTGGCGTGTTCGTGATGCGGTGAACGGTTGCCAAATCATCTAATGAAATAAAATAAAGGTCTAATTGGCGATTGAAAAAACTCTGATTTTGGTAGCGCTCTTCTTTAAGTTCTGCACTGCCGCGATTGCTGCTAAAAATAATTCCTCGCGCATTGCTTAGTTCAGCATAAGTTGGATATAAATCATCAAAATAATCGTTTGTGAGTTTGGTGGTAGTAGTTGAAGCTATCTTGTAAAGATAAATATCGCTTTGCCCTGCTTGCACAGCGCTCATTACTAAATTTTTAGAATCGCCTGCGTAAGCTATCTGTACTACTTTCTGAAATTTCTCTATGCTTTTTACTTCTAACTTTTTCTTTTCATTGTTCCAAATTCCAAGATAGATTCTCTTCTTTTTTTCAAACACAATTGCTGCTTGTTTTCCATCTGGAGCCCATGCAATTAGCGGTTGTTTGTCATCAGTAAAAATAGTGTTGGTTCTAAAGCCGCCACGCACCAAAACCTTATGTTTTTTGGTTTCGGTATCTAACAATTTCACGTGATAACGTCCCATATCATTTTTGGCATAGAGCAAGGTTTTACCATCGTTGCTCAGGCGCGGCTGGTAGTAATCAATTCCTCTTTTGTAGTGGTAGTTCACAATGTAGCTGCTGCTTCGCTTCATTGTTTTTGCACTTTCGGCAATGTATCTTTCTAAATAATAATTGAACCAATCGGTTAGTGTTTCATCAACACCTTGCCCAAGCACAAATTGAAAACCATTTTCTACACTTCGGTTAATGCGCGATAAATACAGCAAATTTCCAACGGCTTGTTTTCCATATCTTTCTTCAACATAATGCCACACCGATTTGCCTACAAACATTGCTTCGTCCGGCTCTAACTTATTTAACTTAGAAAATCTTCCGCTCATAATACCATCGCGCAAACGGTCTTCTGCATTGCTATTCCACGGCTCGGCATAGTATTCGATAAAACCGCGCTTAAACCAATCCGGCATATTCATGGCAACCGCATTTTGAATAAACTCCAACACCGTGGCTCCGGCAAGTAATTTATTCATATAGATTTCTGTCAAGCGCTTGCGAAGTTGATAATCCAAAGCATCGTGTGTGCCATCAAAATATACAAACGCTTTATTGCTTGGCAACTGAGTTGTGCCACCGGAATTCTGCTTTGGTTCGTAAATGCCGATATTTGTTTGGTTCAACTCATTTATCGAATTGTAAACCACAATATCAATCTTACTTCTAAATTTCATATCGAGTAAGCGCTGCAAATCTTCTGCAATATTTTCCGATTGCTTAATTACATACTTCGCTACATCTTGTCCACCTTGGTAAAAATAAACGGTGTAGTGGTCGGTTTCGTAATAAGAAAAAGTAAAGTCTTTATACTGAACTCTATTTTGTCCGAAAGTAACGTTATCAACCTGAGCATTTGCTTGCCCAAAGCTCAACACAAAACACCACAAAACAGCAATCCATTGTTTTTTCATTTCTCGAGAGCGGAAAGGTAAAAAGGTTTTTGGTTTGATTGAAAATAATGCAGCTAAAGTTTAGGTAGCACTTCAAAGAAAAAGATACACTTGAAAGTATTGTTACTTCACAGCTTCCACTACAAAACCAATTTTGCGCAAGCCTTCAATAATACCGTTTTGCATAGGAAGATGCAATGCGCCAACAGCACAGAAAGTTGGTTGCTTGCGAACAATTTCTGCGATGCGCTCTATCATTCTTTTATTTCTATCACCTACAAGTGCTTTTTCTAATTTTGGAGGCATCGGATTCTTATTATTTAATGCTGCTAAGCTGTCTAAATTCTCACCTGTATAAAACCTGAATAACTGCTCCATTATATCTGTTCCATTTTGGTGTGCCAATTCTTCTTTTACCAACTGTGCTTGCTCGCTATAGGATAAGGCTTGCAATGCTTCTAATTGTTCTTGTACGGTTTCTATACCAATAATTTTTTTGCCATTTTCCTTAGCCCAATCTTGCAAATAAAAATCGAGTGGCGCACTGCTATCGCTTGCCATATCTGCTTTTGATACCAACACAGAAAGTACTATTGGCTGCATTTTTTCTAACATTACGAGTGGAAAGCCGGTGTTTTTCTGCATTAGTGAATCTAAAGTTTTGTATTCGGCTTTTGTAAATAGCATGGAAAGTGTGGTATCGCCTTTCATCATCAATTTCATAATAGTTCCCATACCTAAACTACTTGCATCTGCAACCACTTCCATTGCATAGGCATCGCATTGCCCAAGTAGGGTTTTTATCTTTTCTACATTCTTAAATGCCCGATTATCGGCAGAATGCATGGTGCCGAGCAGATACGAATCTTTCTTTAATCCATTGCCCGAAATTTTCCAAAGTACACCTTGGTATTGGCTAAAAGAATAAATTGAAAAAAGCAATGCTACGCTTAAAAACAACTGTTTCATACATGAAGTGTTTTACAAAAAAGGCTACTCAAAAATGAGTAGCCTTTCAAATATAATTAAGTAAGTTTTCTTACTATTTCTTTTTGCCTTTTGGTTTGTATTTAATAGTGTTTCCACCTTTCATTTTGTTACCGGCAGGTGATCCAATTCTATCCATTGCGCAACGGAAACCAATTTCGCTGCTACCAATGTTTGCATCTAAAAATCTGCGTGTTCCAGGAGAAAGGAAGTAAGCACGGTCGTTCCAGCTTGCTCCTTTAATTACTCTTGCGTTATCATCAAGCAATGAAGTGATACCGAATTTATACATATCTTTTTCATCACCGTTTCTTGAAGATTCATCACCGTCAATATAGTTACGAACATCACCTCTGCGGTAGTTTCTGCGGTTTGCAGCTTCATCTTGAGTAACTTCTACATAAGAAAGTCCACCCAAAGAATCTTTTACCGGTTGTCCGTCTGGGTCAAGTTCTTTGTGCTTAAACACGTTACCACGATAGTAGCGGAAATCGTTTGCATCAATAGAAGTCATCGGACGATAAACGTCTAATACCCATTCGCTAACGTTTCCTCCCATGTTGTATAAACCGAAATCGTTTGGTATATAAGATTTTACAGGAGCAGTAATATCTGCATTATCATTTAATCTTCCTGCAATACCCATATTATCACCACGACCGCGTTTAAAGTTTGCCAAAAATTCACCTTGTGTAGCTCCTGGTTTAGGAAAACGAGTGCTTGTTCCGTTCCAAGGGTAAATTTTACGGTCGCTGATGCGCTCTTCGCCTTTAGCCGGTTGGTTTCCAATTAATGCTAAAGCAGAGTATTCCCATTCAGCCTCTGTTGGGAGACGATACTTAGGCAACATGATACCATCGCTCATTCTCACAGGGCGTGTACCGTTTCCGTTAGGATTCAAATCTTTCTTAGGTTTTTTACCTTGTGAACCTTCGTATTGGCCTACCAAATAAACTTCGGTATCGAAGTGGTCGGCACCAACTTGGCTTGGGTTCTCAGCTAAAATTCCTTTATTGATTAAGATGCGCTCGTTTACACGGTCGCTTCTCCAAGAAGCAAAGTCGTTTGCTTGATTCCAGTTTACACCAACTACCGGATAGAAATTATATGCCGGGTGACGCAAGTAGTATTCAACAAAAGGTTCGTTGTATGCTAATTCATCGCGCCAAACCAAAGTATCAGGAATACATTTTCTAACTACTTCAGGAAATTCGTTTGTGAAAACTCTATCCATCCAATACATGTATTCACCGTAATGAACATTGGCAATTTCTGTTTCGTCCATGTAGAAAGAAGAAACGCTAATTCTGCGCGGTACGCTGTTGTAATCGTACATCACATCATTTTCTGTTTGTCCCATCACAAAAGTACCGCCTTCAATAAGTACTAAGTTTGGTCCTGTTTCTTGCCCTTGGTATTTTACTACTTCAAATCCTCCGTTTTTGGAGTCGTTGTAGTTCCAGCCAGTAACAGCTGATTTTTCTTTCTTGCAAGAACTCATGTATGCAACTGCTGGAACAGCCAGTAGTAGTGCAGCCTTGATGAGGTTATTTCTCATTGTTTTTCTGTTTGCTTTTTTTTGAAGGTTGCTAAAATATGTTTTCTATTTAAAAATTCAAAATTGTTGGACATGCCAAATATCCTCGGTTATTTTTATTTTCCAAAGAATTATCGTCTCCGGCAATGTTAAAAGTGAAAGTTAGCTCGTGTGCGCCTCCGGTTTTGTTCACTAATTTGCTCACCGGAAAGTCGTAACTATACCCAACTCTGAACTTTCCTTTTTTTACGCCAACTATCATAATAAACGATTCCGGATTGTTAATCACATAGCGGAATTGCGCTCCAAAGTATATCATTTCAATTCCGGCTAAAAGCCCTGCATTTACTTGCAAATTTCTTCCTTGGTTTGCAATTAAAACGTTTGGCGATAAATAAATATTGCGTTTGTAACTGTATTTTGTTTTTAGCGGAAAGCTTCCTCCAAAGTGTGCAGTAAACCGCATGGGAGTTCGCGCTTCCACTGCATCGGAGAAGTTTTCTTTGTTCATAATAAAATTATTTACGGCAAAGCCGAAATAAAGTTTCCGTGTAAAGATTACAAATCCGGCTGAAAGGTCACCTCTGTTAAGCGATAAACGCGAAGGTGTTGGTTCGCCTGTGGCATTGGGATTTCCGTTGGCATCAAAAAAACCGGAGTACGGATTTATCATATCAGAAAATTGCAATTCGTTCCACTTTAACCTGCGGTGAATAAAAGTGCCCGAAGCACCAATTTTCATGGCAACATTTCGGTTGAATTTTATTTGTGGCGCAAAAGAAAGTGTAACATAATAATTGCCGAAAATATTATTCATCATTTGATCTGCAACCACAAGCAAACCTATGCCGCTACGAATTTTATCAATATGCATATCGAAAGCGCCCATGTAAGTAGTGTAGCCGCCATTAAACCCACTTCCCATTCCCGGCCACTGGTTGCGGTAATTTACTGTAAAACGTGGTCCGTAAGCAATGCCCGACATGGCCGGATTTAGATAAAGCGGTGCCGAATAAAACTGGCTCATTACCACATCTTGTGCTACAACATTTGCCAATAAACAAACGCTTAAAAGCATTAGTGCATTATACCTATAAACTGACTTTAATTTTCCTTGAAAAAACTGCATGGCAAACGGCAAAACGTTTAATTTGCCTTGTTGTTGTTTTGCAAATAAAAAACAATGTTTTAAAAATTTTATTCTTTCAACAATAAACCAAGTCCATTGCTTCTTTTTTCCTTGACTTTTCAAAACTGTTATTTAAAATTAAATCGTATTTGTTTCGCGCCACAATGATACCCGTATTTCCTTAAATGGTTAAATAAGATATTCCACCGTTTGTTGTTTTATACCGCGCAATTATAGTCTGCTTACACGTAATACCGATTGGATATTCGTAATAGTCCAATTACATTGTCCTAAACGACTATCATCCCGATAGCTATCGGGAGCATTATACAATATATTATTAGACTAATTTATAAATCAATTTAGTATAAGATGGATAAAGGATTGAAAACTATAAGCAAATCCCATTTTTAACAAAAAATTAAAAAATATATAATTATTTTTTTTACCATTAGCCTTTAATAAAATTTATTTTTTATGAAACTCTTTTCCAATCTACAAGTTGGCACAAGCACCTTAACGCATGAACTAAATGCAAATGAAAGAAATTGAACAACTAAAACGGGAAGTTTTGGTTTTACAAAACGGATTAAAATAATTTCTATGAAAAAAATACTGATAATATTTGCTCTTGTTGGGGTAACAACATTCATTAGTTGCGAAAAAATAATAGACACCACATGGGTTTATTATGATGAAACATGGTGTTTTGATAAATGGGGAAATAGTAATGTTCCCGAAAATGAAAAGAAAAAGAACATTAAGGCATATCTTGAGAGCAAAGGAATAAAAGTGCTTAAAGTTCAAATTACGGATAACAGGGCAGAGTATGAAGTTTTGTGTGAGGCATGTAATTGTATAGATGGCTACAAGATACAGTGCAAAATAAAGGAGAGTGATTTGGATAAAGCCCTAAATGAAAATTTCTACCAGTGAATAATCAATAATCTATGGAGCGTATTATAAATATCATAATTCTTATTGTGCTATGTTTTAGTTCCTCTTGTAAAAAAACAGGAGCTACATCTCAAGTTGTTTGTTCCAACCTTTTAAATCGTGGTGTTGCGGATACAGTATTGTTTGAGGGAAAATGGGGGTTTGAGTATTTTGCTTATACTTTTGACGGAAATGGAATAACCCAAAATGACTCTGCTCATGTCCTCGGATATATCTTATTTAATAACGGAGTAATTTCAGGAACAGCAATGGCCGGTATTAAAGGGAGCTATAACATTACTTCGCCTAATAACCTTTCTATACAGGCTGCCTCAACAGAATATAGAGAACTTTTTAAAACAGAAAAAAGGATGCAAAGTGCATTAAATAATTCACTGTGTTATGCGGTAAAGAATGATACCCTTTTAATCCATTATACGGAAGACAGTAATAGTAAAAATGTACTTATATTAAGAAGAATGTAAAACAGGCTATATCCATTAAACAATAAAGTAAAACAGTTTAAAAACGTTATGTAGGCTGTTTGAAGTGCATATCAAAAGAACCCATGTAAGTGGTGTAGCCGCCATTAAATCCACTTCCCATTCACGGCCACTGATTGCGGTAATTTACCGTAAAGCGCGGTCCGTAAGCAATGCCCGACATAGCCGGATTTAGATAAAGCGGTGCCGAATAAAACTGGCTCATTACCACATCTTGCGCTTTAACAGAAAAAGTAAATGCACAAAAAATAAGTAATACAATAAAGTTCACTTTAAAACGTGTTGTACTCAAATGCTTTTGCGAAGCCTGATGGTTACGGCAAATAAAATTATTGCTAAAAACACCATTCACACTGCTGCTGTTGCCAAAAAGAATTTATAATATCTGCAAATTTGTTTCACAATAAAGCAAACCTAATATCGTTTGAACCTCGTCTTGTTATTGAATTTTATTAAAGCGGACAAATGTAATGATGCGAACCAATTATTTTCTAAACCAAATAAAAAATTTACCAAAGAACGTTGCCTTGGTATTTTCATTGTGTTTTGTAATAAACATTATTCAAGCGCAAGAAAACCACTTTGAATTAAAATGGAGCAGCAGTTTAAAAAATGTTGAAGTGCCGGAAGGTAATTTTCTTCGCCCTGAATTTACTGATGCCATTCATAACAAAACCGAAAATTTTTTCCCAACGTTTACCACTTCCTTCTATACAAAAAACGAAGCAAGCGCAGCAATTACCAATGCCAAATACGAAGCTGTAGATTCTGCAACAGCACTTTTGTTGAGCGATATATCTACTGAACCCAAAATTGAAATAAACAACGGAAAAACTGCGCTAAGAAATATTGCGATAGTGAAAATATTTCCATTTAGAAAAAATGAAAGTTCAGGTGCAATTGAAAAACTTGTTTCGTTTAATATTCAACTTGCCGATGCCGTTTTGCACTCAAATAAAAGCGCACAGCGTGGAACAAATGCCTATGCTGCAAATTCTGTTTTAGCTTCCGGCAAATGGTTTAGAATTTCTACCGATAAAACTTCGATGTTTAAACTCACTTACAGTTTTTTGAAATCGAAATTAGGCATAGAGCCTTCCAATATTAGTTTTTCAACCTTTGGTGTTTTTGGAAATTATCATGCACAACTAAACGAAACTGCGGGGCAAGAGCCAAAAGCTGATGACCTTTTAGAGCTTCCAATTTATATTTTTGATAAAAACGGAAACGGCAAATTCGACACCGATGATTTTGTGCTTTTCTATGGAGAAAGTGCTGACGCTTGGAACTATCCGGGCGACCAAAAACCTTTTGTGCACAGCAAAAATATTTATGCCGATAAAAACTATTATTTTATTACTACTGAAAAAGGAAGCGGCAAGCAAGCAGTTGATGAAAACTTTACGGGCGTAGCAAATCAAACTGTAAATACTTTCAACGATTTTGCTTTCCACGAATTAGACGAAAAAAATTTATTGGAATCGGGCAGGCTTTGGTTGGGCAATAAAATGAGCGCTACTAGCACTACTGTAAATGTAGATTTTTCATTTCCAAATATTGTAACTTCTACTCCTGTAAATATAGTTTCGGTAGCAGCAGCACGAACACCACAAACTACCGCAAGTGGCGCTACACAAATAAGCTGCTCCACTCAAGGCAGCGCACTCTTTAACCATAGCATAAACGGCTCTGGCGCTGTGCTTTATGGCACAGTGGCTTATAGCCAAACAATACAAAAAACATTTAGCCCCACAAGCGATAACTTTAAACTCACTTACAGCTACAGCAGCATAGACAATACCGGTGAAGCTTATATTGATTACATTGAAGCCAACTGCTTGCGCAATTTAATTTTTACGGGCAGCAGCATGAATTTTAGAAACGTGGGAAGCATTGCACCTTCTGCAATTTCTCAATTTGAAATTGGCAATGCAAATGGTGCGCAAGTGTGGGACGTTACCAATCCTTACGAAGCCCGAAAACAAACACTGAACAACGGCACTTTTACTGTTGCAACTTCAACACTAAAAGAGTTTGTTGCTTTTAAATCTGACGCTGCATTTCCTGAGCCTGAATTTGTAGAAGAAACAAGCAACCAAAATTTGCACAACTGCGAGCAACCGGATATGGTAATTGTTACTTATCCTGATTTTATTGATGCAGCAAATCGCTTGGCAGATTTTCATCGCACGCAAAATAATATTTCGGTTGTTGTTACTACGCCACAAACTATTTACAACGAATTTAGTTCAGGCAAGCAAGATGCTACAGCAATTCGCAATTTCATGAAAATGCTTTACGATAATGCTGCCGGAGATTCTAATAAAATTCCGCGCTATTTATTGCTGTTTGGCGATGGAAGTTTTGATATGAAAAACAGAATTTCGCCAAGTACAAATTTTATACCTACTTACCAAAGCTATGAATCGCTAAACGAGATTGGAACATTTGTGAGTGACGATTTTTATGGCTTGTTAGATGATGGCGAAGGAGGAAATATTTTAGGCAGCAATAATTTTATTGATGTTGCTATTGGAAGATTACCTGTGGGCAGCGCAGATGAAGCAGATGGTGTAGTAACCAAAATCATTAACTACAAATCTACAAACACCTTAGGCAACTGGCGAAACAGAATAACTTTTGTAGCAGATGATGGAGACGGAAACGTACATTTAAGCGATTGCAACGGCTATGCAGATTACTTGGCAAATACAGACCCAATTTACAACCAAAACAAAATTTACTTAGATGCCTACCAAAGAGTAAACACACCTGCCGGAGCGCGCTATCCTGCAGTAAACGATGCTATTTTAAATTCGTTGAACAGAGGAACGCTGCTTTTAAATTGGGTTGGACACGGAAGCGTAACCAATTGGGCACACGAAAGAGTTTTTAACCTTAATGATATTCAGCAACTCACCAACTTTAATACGCTGCCACTTTTTGTAACTGCCACTTGCGAGTTTGGCATGTTTGATAGAAGTGGAGGGCAAACTGCCGGAGAAAATTTGATTGTAAATCCTAAAGGAGGTGGTATTGGCGCGGTATCAACTGTGCGTGTGGTTTATTCTTACCAAAACAAAGTGTTGAACACTGCTTTAATCAAAAATGTTTTCAATCCATATCGCGGCAAAATGCCAACCATGGGCGAATTGTTAATGCAAGCAAAAAATAGTATTTGGGCGGTAAACGATGTAAACAACCGCAAGTTTTTATTACTTGGCGACCCTGCGCTCACGCTAAATTATCCTGAACTCAATGTGGTAACAACTGAGGTAAATGGCGTTCCCACAAACCTTTCTAACGATACCATGAAAGCACTTCAACAAATTACCATGCAAGGCGAAGTGCATAATTGGGACGGCTCACTTGCCAACGATTTTAATGGCTTTGTTTATCCAACAGTCTTTGATAAAGTTTCTACCCTCACCACACTTTCTAACTCGCCAAGCAGCCCGAAAGCTACATTTAAACTATACAACAGCATAGTGTTTAACGGCAAAGCAAGCGTACAAAACGGCAAATTCAGTTTTAGCTTTATGGTGCCAAAAGATATTGACTATAAAATTGGCAACGCGCGCATTAGCTATTACGCAGAAGATCCAAGCAGAAATATTGATGCACACGGATTAGATAATGATGTGTATGTAGGTGAAAGTGTTGATAGCATTGCGTTTGACGACCAAGGCCCAACTATTTCACTATTTATGAACGATACCAACTTTATTCATGGCGGAATCACCGATGCCAATCCAAAACTATTGGCTTTGTTAGAAGATGATTTCGGTATAAATGTTGGCAATTCTTTAGGGCATGAAATTACAGCCATATTAGACGAAAATTCTGCCAAGCCGATTATCTTAAACGATTATTTTGAAAGTGAATTAAACAGCTATAAAAAAGGCAGTGTTTTTTATCCACTTCATAAATTAGAAGATGGTCCGCACACACTCACCGTAAAAGCGTGGGACACACAAAATAATTCAGCAGAAGCAAGTATAAGTTTTGTGGTAGGCACTTCGCCTTCGTTGGTGCTCAACAAAATCTTTTGTTATCCAAATCCATTCAGCACTTCAACCACATTTTCTTTTGAACACAATTACACCGATAAACCTTTAGATGTAGATGTGAAAATATATTCACTAAATGGCAGTTTGGTTCGCAACATCCGCAGCAATTTTACGCCAAGCGGCTATCGCGAAACTGGCATAAAATGGGAAGGCGACACCGATGAAGGCGGCAGCGTAATGAAAGGTGTTTACATTTACAGAATTACACTTAAAGACCAAGACGGCAACCAAACTTCTAAGACCGATCGCGTGGTTGTAATTCGATAAAAAATTAGTTTCGCAGCCGAAATGCAACGCAGCCACGAATACTTTATGAAATTGGCTTTGAAAGAAGCCGTGTATGCTTTTGAAGAAGACGAAGTGCCAATTGGCGCAGTGGTGGTTTGTAAAAATCAAGTAATAGGCAAAGGCTACAACCAAGTAGAAAAACTTACCGATGTTACGGCACATGCCGAAATGATTGCAATCACTGCTGCTTCAAATTACTTAGGCAGCAAGTTTTTAGAAGAGTGCGAAATTTATGTTACCGTGGAACCTTGCTTAATGTGCGCCACTGCACTGCGCTGGGCAAGAATTGGCAAAATTATTTATGGCACGGGCGAGCCAAAAACAGGTTTCACTACTTTCCAAAAAACAGTGCTGCACCCAACTACCGAAATTGTTGGCGGTGTGCTGGAAAATGAATGTGCCGAGCTAATGCGGCAATTCTTTAAAGGTAAGCGATTGTAGATTGTAAGTGTTGTTGCTTGCTCACTTTATCTCATCAACAGAATAGCCTTTCAATATCGTTTCAAAGGCATTTTTTATCTGTAAAAATTTATCATTGGCTTCTACTTCCGAAATACAATCGAGGCATTTATCGGGATGAAAGCGCAATATCATTTTTCGATATGCTCTTTTTACTTCTGCGAGTGATGCAGTATCTTCAATTTCCAATAAAAAATATGGATTGTTGGTAGAAATAAATTTAGCTTTTATACCATCAAACTCATTTTCAGAAATACCCAAATAGCTTGCTACACGCTGTGCCATACGCATTTTGCGTGCATGAATAAAATCATCAGCCGCAGCAAGTTCCAGCAAAAAATAAACTACTGTTTTGCATGAATCATTTTCAATCATGCTATGCAAATGGCGGCAACTAATTCTTAAAAAAGCGTGCCCGCTTATTGCAATGTGGTTTTGGATAGAAGTTTCAACATTTAGAAACGGATAATTTGGAAAGTGCTTTGCAAAAAACGTTTTCGCAATTTGAATAGAGTTTTTTGAGAAACCAACAGGGCGAATCATTTCTGCCATTAAAGGCAAAAGTGCTGCTGCAATTTCGTACTCCAACGTATTTCTATGTTGTGGAACTGCAGAGCGATTTAAATTCGGTATTTCTTTTTTCCAAAAGTTGAACACAAGTGTAAAGTTACAGCATTTTTAGAAAAGTGTGATTTTGTAGTTTATGAAATCCTACTTGTACAAAAAAAGAAAACCTCGCTTGTGGCGAGGTTTCTAAGCTTTTAAACTTAACTACTAATTACTTAGCAGCTTCAGTAGCAGCTGGTTCTGCAGCAGCGGCTGAATCAGTAGCAACTGGTGCAGCTTCAGCAGCAGCTGGTTCTGCAGCTGGTTCTGCAGCTGGAGTTTCTGTTGCAGCTGGTTCTGTTGTTGCTTCCTCAGAAGTTGAATTGTTGTTGCAAGAAGCTAATGCTAATCCAGCTACTGCAACGAAAGCGAAAAATACTTTTCTCATTTTGCTTTTAGTTTTTGAAGTTTGATTAAAAAAGACGTGCAAAGATAAATGAGTAATTCTTTATTTTTCCAAATTTTATTAAAAATTATTTTACTTTTCTCTAAAAACGATGTGAACAGGCACTCCGCAATAGTCAAATTTGCTGCGAAGTTGGTTCTCTAAATAGCTTCTGTAATGCTCCCGAATATATTTTGGATGGTTGCTGAAAAAGGCAAACATTGGCGTTGATGTTGGCAACTGGGTTACATATTTTATAGAAACCAACTTGCCACTGGTTGGCGGTGGCGGATAACGTTGTATGGAAGCCATCATAATTTCGTTTAGCTGCGAAGTTGGGATTCTCCTATTCATATTGGTAAAAACTTGCTCTACAGCCTCTAATAGCTTAAAAATACGCTGTTTCTCCAGGGCTGAGGTAAATACTATCGGCAAATCGTTGAATGGCGCTAATTTTGATTTAATAGAGTCTTCATACCATTTCATGGTGTTACTCTCTTTATCTTCCACTGCGTCCCATTTGTTCAGCGCAATCACTACGCCTCTTCTTTTCTTTACCGCCAAGCGGAAAATGGCTAAATCTTGCTGTGTAACGCCCTCTAAGGCATCAATTACCAAAATAGCAATATCTGATTCATCTAAAGCTTTAATTGCTCTAATAACGCTATAAAACTCTAAATTTTCCTGCACTTTGGCTTTGCGTCTAATTCCCGCAGTATCTATGAGTAAAAGTTCTTTGCCAAATTTGCTGTATCGCGCATGAACGCTATCGCGCGTGGTGCCGGCAACCGGAGTTACCACATTTCTTTCTTCGCCTAAAAGTGCATTTAAGATAGAACTTTTACCCACATTTGGCTGACCAATAATGCAAACGCGTGGAATTTTTTCTTCCTCCTTTTCTTCTGCTTCTGCAGGAATTTTTTCTGTAATAGCATCTAATAATTCGCCCGTGCCGCTTCCGCTAATTGAAGAAAGCATGAAAACATTTTCTATTCCTAAGCTATAAAACTCTGTAGCATCGTATTGGCGCTCAGCATTATCTACTTTGTTCACCACTAAAAAAACAGGCTTTGGCGAACGTCTTAGCAGGTCTGCAAATTCATCATCTAAATCGGTGATGCCACAAGTAACATCAACCACAAAAAGCAAAAGCGATGCTTCTTCCATTGCAATTAAAACTTGTTCGCGAATATGTTTTTCAAACACATCTTCGCTGCGCGGCACAAACCCTCCGGTATCAATTACATTAAATACTCTTCCGCTCCAATCTGCCTCACCATAAATTCTATCGCGGGTAACTCCGCTCACATCATCGGTAATAGCTTTTTTTTCGCCAATAAGGCGATTAAACAAAGTGCTTTTGCCCACATTCGGGCGGCCAACAATGGCAACGGTGAAGTTCATAAAACTTAATTTCTTTATTTAAAGAAGTTTCTAATTATATCGTTTCCTAAAGCAAAAACCATAAGCGTAAGCAATAGTACCATACCAACCATTTGGGCGTACTCTAAAAACTTTTCGCTTGGTTTTTTACCTGTAACAATTTCCACAATGGTAAAAAGTGCGTGTCCGCCATCTAATCCTGGAATTGGCAAAATATTCAGCACCGCAAGCATGATAGAAAGAAATGCTGTTAGGTTCCAAAATGCTGTCCAATCCCACATTTTAGGAAAAAGCTGTGTAATGGTGATAAAGCTTCCAACTTGCTTGTAGCCTTCCACTTCGCTATCAAAAATTAAGCGGAATTGCTTAATGTAATTTGAAAGTGTGGCTCCTGTTTTTTTCACGCCTTCGGGAATAGCTTGAAAGAAGGTATATTTTTTGGTTTCAAGTTGAAAATAACTATCTAAAGGCTTGGCAGCAAAACCCAATGTGCCTGCTTTGCTCACGGCAACAGTGGTGGCAACAGTATCGGTGCCGCGCAATAAAACTAATGGAACTGTTTTTTCTTTTAAGCCGCGCAGTGCTATGCGCAATTCATCAAAATAGCGTATTGGCTCTCCGTTAATTCCGATAATAAAATCGCCATCTTTTGCACCTGCAGTTTGTATTGGTGAGCCTGCTTGTACTGCTCCAATTTCTGCCGGAAATGCAATACTGATAAAGCCTTCACCTTTTTTTTCTACCAATGATTTTGTGAGCGAGCGCGGAATTGGAATATCTAAAATTTCGCCATTTCTATCCACGCGAATGCTTAGTGCGTTCTCAAGCAATAAAGTTCCTTTGATAGAATTAAATGTTTCAAACTTTTTATCGTGGTCGTAGCCTACAATTTTATCGCCTGTTTTTAAACCAATTTGTTGCGCTAATGAATCGGCTACAATGCCGTATTTAGCTCCTTCTACAGGCAAATATTGTTCACCATTTACAAAGAGCAACATGGCATAAATAGCGAATGCTAAAATTATATTCACCGTTACGCCACCAAGCATAATAATAAGTCTTTGCCAAGCTGGTTTGCTTCTAAATTCCCAAGGCTGCGGCTCTTGTTTCATTTGCTCTTTGTCCATGCTTTCGTCAATCATGCCGGCAATTTTCACATAGCCACCCAATGGCAACCAACCCACACCATATTCAGTTTCGCCTATTTTCTTTTTAACTACAGAAAACCAAGGATCAAAGAATAAATAGAATTTCTCTACACGCGTTTTAAAAAGTTTTGCAGGAATAAAATGCCCTAGTTCATGCAAAACAACCAATATTGAAAGGCTCAAAATCAATTGAGCAATTTGAATTAAAACATCCATTAAATAACTCGCTTTTAAATTTCAGTGGACGCGAAAGTAACAGAATTGTGCGTGTGAGATACTTATTTCGTATTTTTTGCAGATATAAAAATGGTCTAAAACAGGTTGAAACAGTTCCACAGCAACGGTTTCAGTAAAATTTTTGTTTGTGGTTAGAAGTGCTAAAGTGTGATATAAGTTTTATATTACATTTTGATTAGCAGCAATTTATTTCAAAAAAATAGAAAAAAAATATTTTAGGTTTGAACTGAATTTTATGCTTTCAAACCTATTCAGTTTTTTCCTTTCATCATACAGTTTCAACAATGAGTTTGAGCGAAATAAAGCACAATCGCTTTTGTCCATTACGGTTATCATGGGCATATTCTTTTTTGTGGTTGGTTTGGCTCAGTTTAAAGCAGGAGTAAACACTGTAGTTTTAGCAGGCGATATTGTTGGCGTGATTGGTGTTTGCATTATCTTATCTGTAATTAAATTAGGAAAAATTGAGTGGGCTGGCGATATTTTAGTAAACCTATGTTTTGTAGTAATTTGCATTGCCGATTTATTAGATGATTTTACACGGCAGAGCCAGCTTTCGCAATTCAAATTGTATGTGTCGTTGGTGTCTCTTTTAGGTACGTATATCTTGTGTTTGTCGTTTTTCCGCAACCGCGAAAAATTTTTATTCTATGCACTTATTGGCTTTTTAATTGTTTCAGCTCATGCCGTAATTCTTTACTATCATCCGCACAACACTGCTGAAATAAAAGAAAGCATTTGGATTCACTACATGGTGGCTGTTGCCGGCATTGCCGTGAGTGCTGCTATTTTTGATTTTCTTTTAGCCGGAACCGAAAATCTGATTATCCAGAATATTAAAATATCGAATCAGCTTCGAGTTCAAAATGAAGACTTGGAACGCACTGTGTATGTGAGAACCAATGCGCTTGAAGCAAGCAATAAAAGCCTTCAAGAATTTGCTTACATCGTGAGCCATGATTTAAAAGAGCCGCTAAGAACAATCTCGGGCTTTGTTTCTTTAATTAAAAAACGCCTACAAAAGAAAGAGCAAGAAGAAACAGAATTGATAGAATATATTGATTTGGTGATAAACAGTACCAAGCAAATGGATACGCTAATTCAAGATTTACTGGTTTACTCCAAATTAAATGTTTCGGAATATAAGCTCAAGATTATCAATCCAAATATCATCTTGCGCGATGTTTTAGATAGCCTTTCTGCTTCTATTTCTGAAACCGGAGCTACAATTGAAACAACTGAGTTTACCAAAATAAATTCTGACCAGTTGCTCTTGTTTCAGCTCTTCCAAAATCTAATTTCTAATGCAATAAAATATAGACGGAATGGCGTTAATCCAATGATTAAAATTGGTTTTGCAGATAACAAAGATCACTGGCTTTTTTCAATAAAAGATAATGGAATAGGAATTTCTCCTGAGTATTTTGCAACTATTTTTCAGGCATTTAAGCGCTTGCACACCAAGAGTGAGTTTGAGGGTAGTGGTATTGGTTTAACCATTTGCCAAAAGATAGTGAATATTCACAATGGCAAAATTTGGATAGAATCGCAGGTTGGCATTGGAACAACTTTCTTTTTTACTTTACCTAAAAAATAAAAGCGCGTGGCACTTCATAAAGTTATATCGTGGAATGCGGCAGCCCGTCTGCTCTCGCTTCTATTCAACTTTTTGGTTGTGCTTGCTGTAAGTCGTTCTTTAGGTCCAATTTTAAAAGGAGAAACTACCATTTGGATTACCACCATTTTTATTGGCGTTTTTGCTTCAAATATTGTTGGAGGCTTGTCGCTTGTCAATTTTTTAAAACGGAATGAAGAGTCATCGGTATTTACCGCAACCTACATTTGGAGTCTTTTTTCTTGCTTAATTTTTGCATTTATTGCTTGTACTTTTCTACACCGCAATTTTGCTTTTGGCTTGCATATTTTCTTTCTAACATTTTTAAGTAGCCTTTTTTCTTTTCACCAAACTGCCTTACTTAGTAAATCGCGTTTTCGTGCTTTTAATTTTGTATTTTTCTTGCAGCCTTTTGTGCTATGGACTGTATTGTTTGTGTTACTTTATCTTTTCCAATATAAAACATTCAACGCGTTTGTAATTGCGCTATACAGTTCATTCGTTGCTTCTTATTTTATTAGTTTGATGATGCTTTTGAAAAGCGAGAAGATAACATTCAGTTTTTCGTTTAATAAATTCAAAGCCATGTTGGCAAATGGTTTTCCTTTTCAAGCAGCGGAGTTATTACAACTGCTGCATTTGCGGCTATATTTCTTTTTGCTGGCTGGGTTTAACGAAGGTGGATTATACAACTTGGGAATTTACTCCGTAGGAATATCCATTTTAGAAAGCGTGTGGGTTTTTCCGCGAAGCGTTGCTACCATTAACTTTGCCGCCACTGCAAAAAATCCATCTGCAGCAAACACACTGCGTTGGCTACGGCTTTCGTTACTATGCTCATTTATAGCTTTGCTGCTTATTTTTTCAGTTCCTATCGAACTTTATGCTTTAGTTTTTGGCGATGGCTTTTTGTATGTAAAATACGCTGTAAAATATCTATTTCCAGGCATTGGTTTATATGTAATTGTTTTGGTTTTAGGCAGCCATTTAATGGCTGAAGAAAAGTATAAAGCAATGAGTGTAATTCACTCCACAGGAATTGCTGTATCGCTGCTTTTATGCAGGATTTGGATACCTCATTATGAAATGAGCGGAGCGGGTTTAGCTGCTACAGTTTCGTTTGCTGCTGCCGCTGCAATGATTTTAGTTTACTTTCTTAAAATCGAGAAGTTTTCACTCAGTGATTTAATTCCTAAATGGAGCGATTTTAAGTTTTAACCCAAATTACGCAATAAAGTTACAAATGCCTGAAAATCAACAACAAGAAGCGTATTTTTTCTAATGCGTAGCATTAGAGATTTTTATTGAAATAATCTTCTAAAAATCAATATATGCAAGGGTTTCCAGCTATAATGAAATGAAAACTTAGTAAATTAAATTAGCTAATGCGTAATCTGGGTTTAAAAAAAAGATTTTCAATCCTAAATAATAAAGGCTCATCAAATGATGAGCCTTTATATATTCTTTAAATCAATTTTATACTTCAGAATACGTTTAACAAGTGTCTGTAATGATTCCAAGTTGCACCTTCAACCGTAAAGGCTATAATAGCCCAAATAAGAAGCAAAAATGGCATCAATACTGTCATTTTAAATGCCTTAGTTTCGTGACCTAAGTGCATAAAAACACCCATAATGTACCAAACTTTTACCACACTCGCCACTGCCATAAACAAACCGATAAACATTTTACCTTTATTATCCGGCACTAAAAGGTCGTAAGCCAATGCAATACCAACTTCTACAACTGTAACTACTGATAAAATAATGATCGTTTTTAGAACTGATGCTTTACCTTCAGCATACTCTTGTTCGTTCCAATGTAAGTGACCTTCGCTAGGAGCTTCAAAACTCATAATATTCTTATTTTATGTTTTAAAAATTTATTCTAATTCTATTTCTTAACTATTACAGCAAATAAAAGCACAAGAAAACATATACCCAAACTAAATCTACAAAGTGCCAGTACAACCCAATTTTTTCAACCATTTCGTAGTGTCCTACTTTGTCAAATCTACCGTTTGCAGTTGCAACAATTAACCAAGTTAATAAAATTGTTCCGGCAAAAACGTGTAACCCGTGGAAACCAGTGATGATGAAAAATAATTGACCAAAATTAACCACTTTAGTAATTTCCGAAGCAGTAGTTGCAGTAACGCCATCGTGCATCATGTGTGTCCACTCCAAGTATTGGCAGCCTAAAAACATTAAACCACAAATTAAAGTTGGCACCAAAAACTTAATTACACCTTTTCTATTCATTAAATAGCCTTCTTGAACTGCACGCACCATTGTGTAAGAGCTAACAATTAAAAGGAAAGTCATAAAACTCACAAATACTAAAGGAGCGTGAACACCTTCAAACATTGGAAGTGGAATAGAACTAAATACTTCTGCCGATTTTGGCCAATTATCTGTCATTGCAAAACGCAAGGCACCATAAGTTACCAATAAGCTCGCAAAAGTAAATGTGTCGCTAATTAGGAAATACCACATCATCACTTTTCCATAGCCCGCTTTAAAAGGGCTTTTACCACCTTGCCAAAGTACTTTCTCGTCTGTGGTGGCGTGTCCTTGTTCGTGTGTAATTGCTGCTGTAGACATTTTTATAGATTGAACTTTTAAATAATTTTGAAATAACTTTTATTGATAATTAAAGTATAAAAACACATATAAATAAACCCAAACGGCATCAATATAATGCCAAAAGGTTACTAACATTTCTAAGTTAAACACTCTCTTTGGATTTGCAATATTGCTCAATTCATAAATTGGATCTTTTCTTGAGCGAATTGCATTTGCCAAAAAAATTAAGGTAATCAACAATCCAATTACAATATGCAAGCCGTGCAAAGAGGTGATTAGATAAATAAAAGAACCTGAAATATTGCCATCTAATGTCATTCCGATTGCTTCTAACTGCTTCCAACCAAGGTATTGCAATCCCAAAAATAAAATTGCCATTACAAAAGCAATTGAAAATAACACTCTAAACAATCCAAATTTTGCTTTTCTATATTGAATCAAACTAAAGTGCATCAACACGCTAACTGCTACTACCGCAATAGTACTGTAAATAAACACCGTTGGCAGTCGAAAATTTTCCCAAGTTTGGATATCCGCTTTTTTTACAATTAAAGCAGATGTTAATGCCCCAAAGAACATAGTCATACTTGCCATGGCAAGCCACAGCAAAAACTTTTGAGGATGAACACCTGTGTATTCCATCCTTTCTTTTAAAACATCTTTATCGCTCAAAGTATAATCCATTTATATCGCTACTTAATCAAATTTGTTTTATCTATTAACATTGCCAACTGCACCACAGGTAAATATAAAAACGAACCAAACATCAACTTTCTTGCTGAAGCATCATCGCACTTTATCCATAGCTGAATTGACTGCCAAAGAAAAATTGTACCCGTAATAATAATTACAATAGAGCCAACAATGCCAACTATTCCTAAATAATAAGGAAAAATTGAAACCAACAAAAGTGTGAAAGTGTATAGCATTGTTTGAAATGCCGAAAACTTATTTTTTCCACCTGAACTTGGCAACAGCATTATACCAGCCTTTTTGTAATCATCATATTGAACCCAAGCAATAGCCCAAAAATGAGGAAATTGCCATAAAAATTGAATTACAAAAAGCAGAACAGCGATAAAATCAATTGTACCTGTTGCACAAACATAACCGATTGTTGTAGGCAATGCTCCGGGAATAGCGCCAACAAAGACCGCAATAGAATGAATACGCTTTAATGGTGTATATAAAAACCCATAACTCAGTAAGGAAATGGCTGCCAATACACCTGCAATGGCATTGAATTGATACCACAACAATAAAATTCCGCCAATACCAAACAAGCCTGCGGCAAACACTGCTTCCAACAAACCCATTCTACCCGAAGGCAGAGGTCTTGTAGCAGTACGCAACATTAGCTTATCAATATCTCGCTCTATAATTTGATTTATTATTATTGAAGAACTAGTAACCAATAAACCACCAAGTGCTACAAAAAATACACTTGTAATGCTATAAACTCCATTTACACCAAATAGGAAACCAATTACAGCAGAAAATACAACTAAAAGCGTTAATCGCATCTTAGTTAATTGAGCATAGTCAATTATCTTTTGTACAACTACATTTTTAGCCGGCTTGTAAACTGTTTCCATTACATCTAATTTTTAAAGATTTCAAAAACTTTGATGATACTATTGATGCTCAACTTCGCCAGGTTTTAATGGCTCATTTTGAGGAATAAAATCTCTTCCATTCACGCTATAGTCGTAAGGCCAACGGTAAACTGTTGGCAATTCTCCAGGCCAGTTGCCATGTAATCTTTCTACCGGAGCTGTCCATTCTAAAGTAGTACTTCCCCATGGATTGCAAACTTCGCCTTCTACTTTTCTACCTTTAAAAATGCTATAGAAAAAGTTCACAACAAATAATAATTGTGCTAAGAATACAATAATTGCCGATACGGTAATAAATACCATCATATCTTCGAATCTATTGAAGGTTTCAAAGTTTGCGAAACTATAGTAACGTCTTGGAATATCGTTCATAAAGTGCATTGGGAAGAAAATTGCATAACCACCAATTAGCGTAATCCAAAAGTGAATCATGCCCAATGTTTCGTTCATATAACGACCATAAAAACGTGGAAACCAGTGATAAACTCCGGCAAACATTCCAAAGAATGCAGCAACACCCATTACCAAGTGGAAGTGCGCAATTACAAAGTAAGTATCGTGTAATTGAATATCAATTGCAGCACTACCTAAAATAATACCGGTAACACCACCTGTAATAAACATAGATACAAACCCGATTGCAAACATCATTGGTGAATTTAAGCGCAAAGAGCCGCGCCAAATTGTTCCCAACCAGTTAAAGGTTTTAATTGATGAAGGAACTGCAATCAACAATGAAAATAACATAAACACAGCTCCTAAGTTTGGATTCATACCGGATACAAACATGTGGTGCGCCCAAACTAAGAATGAAATTACAACGATAGTAGAAAGCGACATCACCATTGCTCTATAACCAAATATTGGCTTGCGGCTGTGTACGCTAATTACTTCAGAAACAATACCCATTGCAGGCAAAATAATAATATAAACTTCCGGGTGTCCTAAGAACCAAAATAAGTGTTGGTATAAAATTGGTGAACCACCTTTGTAGTCTAATAAGTTTCCGTTAATAATAATATCGTTCAAGTAGAATGAAGTGCCTAACAAACGGTCAAATTCTAAAAGCGCTACACCTGCCAATAATGCCGGGAATGCCAATAGGCCAATAACTGCAGTAAGCATGAAAGACCAAACGGTTAATGGCAACTTAAACATGGTCATACCTTTGGTACGCAAGTTAAGCGTAGTTGAAATATAATTTAAGCCTCCTAACAAAGAAGATATAATAAATAAGACCATTGCCAATGCCCATAAATCGAAACCAAGCCCCGAACCTTTACTAATAGCAGTATCGCGCAAGCCGTTCAATGGTGGGTAAGCTGTCCAACCTCCGGCTGCAGGTCCTGTTTGGATAAAGAAAGATGAAAACATTACCATCGAGGCAATAAAAAAGAACCAGTATGACAACATATTGATAAATCCTGATGCCATATCGCGTGAACCAATTTGGTATGGAATAAGCAAGTTTGCAAACGTTCCACTTAATCCTCCGGTAAGTACGAAGAAAATAAGAATTGTACCGTGCATAGTAATAAGTGCGTTGTAAAACTCATTAGAGATTTTACCGCCTTCTGCCCATTTACCTAAAAATGTTTCCAAAAATGGAAAAGTTTCATCTGGCCAAGCAAGTTGAATACGGAACAATACTGAAAGCAATGCACCAACGATTGCCCACATCATTCCGGTAATTAAAAACTGCTTTGCTACTATCTTATGGTCAGTACTAAAAACATACTTTTCTAACCAAGATTGCTCATGATGATCATGGTGTCCATGATCTCCATGATGTGTATCTTGAGTGTGTACATCTCCATGTGCTACTGTTTGCATACTCTATTTTTTATATTTTAAGCGTTGCGCTTTGGTTTAAAATTCGATTAATTTAATGCTTGTACTTTATCCGCAGGAATGTTATTATTTCCAACTAAAGTTGGCTGTACAACTGTTTTATAATATGAGTCTTGTTTGTTCATCCATTCATCATATTCTTTTTGTTCTACAACAACTACATCTTTTTGCATTCCATAGTGCGAACGTCCGCAAATTTCGGTGCAAGCTAATTCGTACTTAAATGTTTCCCATTTTTGTTTGCCTGTTTCAGGATTTACTTGTTGCCACCAAGGCTGAGTGCTTAAATACTCTTGCATCTCTTTGGTAGTAAGGGTTGGAACAAAATAAAACTGTGTAGGCAACCCTGGAACACAGTCTAATTTCACACGAAAATGTGGCAAAAAGAAACTGTGAAGCACATCTTGAGCGCCTAACTTAACCAATACCGGCTTGTTTTTAACCAAATAGATTTTGTCAGCAAAAAAGTCATCATGGCTTTTTGCGTCTTTCCAATTGATACCTAATTCATTTTCAGGAGAAACGTGTTCCTTGTCAATAATTCTTTCGCCAAAAGCGTTGTCTTTACCTGAGTAACGAACTGTCCACTGAAATTGTTTCGCAGTAACTTCAAGCACCATCATGTTCTTTGTATCGCGTTTGCTCACATCAAAAATATCAAACCAAACACGCATTCCGGTTACAGCCATTGCAACCAACACAAGTGCCGGAATGATAGTCCATATAGCCTCTAATTTATTGTTGTGAGGGTAGAAATAAGCAACCTTATTATTGGATTCGTTGTAGCGGTAAGCAAACCAAAATAAAGCGATGTGGGTTAAGATAAACACCAAAAACATCAGTATCATACCTTCGTTATATAAACGATCGGTTTCTACGCCATGTAATGATGCCGACTTAGGCAATAATGCGGGCAAATATTCTTTACAAGACCAAGCTACTGCAACAAAGAATCCTATAAGGAATAATAATGAAGCATAGCCATTTCTTCTACTTGCCTTTGTGGTGTCTTTGTCTTCACCATTAAGAACCATTGCAAGTTCACTGGCATGAGCCACATAAACAAGCACAACAAAAAGCAGAACCAAAATTACGGTTGATAACAAAATAGTCATCTCTAATATTTATTTATCTTTAAAAAATAATTATATCCTAATACAATATTAAATTTTTCAATCCTTAAATGTGGTGTCTTTGAGACTCTTTAAAGTAAGGATCTTGTTCGTTAACTAAAGGATGTTTCGATAGTTCATTAAAAAACATATATAAAAACACTCCGGTAAATCCAATAAAAATTAGGATTTCTACCAAACCAAAACCTGCATAAGATTTTGCTGTGCTTCCGTGTTCGTGTCCATGAGCTTCTACATGTGCCGATTCAGCTGCTTTTACTTCAGGCTTAGCAGTAACGGCATCTGTAGCTGCGTGTTCTGTAGCAGCCGCAGGTTCTTTTACAGCTTCTGTATTTTCAGCATATAATGCTGTAGCTTCATTGCTGTTAAGTGCATGATGTCCATGTTCGCCATGTCCTGTTGAAATTACATTTGGTTCATACATTACCATGTTACAAAAATCAATATGATGCCCGATAATTATCATAACAGACACAAAAGATATGGTTTTAAAATTTCTTTTAGCTCCTCTCTTAATTATAACCAATAAAGGTAACACAAAGTTAATAGCCAAAGAAACAAACATGCTAGTATGAAAACCTGTGCCTGCACGTTTTACCCAGTACATTGTATCTTCAGGAATGTTGGCATACCACTGCAACATATATTGGCTAAACCACAAGTATGTCCAAAATATTGAAAATCCAAAAAGGAATACTCCCAAATCGTGAATATGATTTTCATTTACTTGTGCTAAATAGCCTTTAGATTTTAAATAGATAGTTAATAATATAGCAAATGAAAGTGCTCCACAACCGTAGCTGGCAAAGTTATACCAACCAAACAAAGTTGAATACCAATGTGGATCAATACTCATAATCATATCCCAGCTAACAAAACTTTCAGACACAGCAAAAACAACAATCCACATTGCCGCGATAAGCTTAGATATTTTGTAAGATCTTTTATCGGTTATGTTACCAAAATACTTTGTAATGATACGAGCAAACAACATCCAAAGAATTGCATAAACAGCAATTCTGGCAGTCCAAAATGTTAAGTTAAAGAAAACTGCTTTCGTTGTCATACTTTCCGGAAGGCTTTCCGGGTGCTTAATTACATGCAGCCAATGGTCGTAAATATTGTGCACATTTCCCCAAGTAAGCAATGCTATTAAAAGCAAAAGTGGCGCTCCCACAAATACAAAACCAGACATAGACATAATTACTCTGCGCACCAAAACTATCCAACCTCCGTATCCTAATTGGTGTGCTGCAACAAAGAACAAACCAAATATTCCTATTCCAGTAAAATAATATGAATTTACTAAAATGTTTGTCCAAAAACGGCTGTGTGAGTTATGCGGATATAACACAAACGCCAAAACCAAACCTACCAAACCCAAGCCCATCGCAATGAATAAGTTCTTCTTGAGTTTACTATCAAATTGAAATTTTTCTGTCATTTCTTAGCTATTTAGCGTATTTAATTGGTTCTTATTTTTTTTCTGCTGTTACCGGAGTTGCTGCTTTTGCTGCTGTATCTGTTGCAGCGGCAGTAGTTGCTGTTAATCCGGCTAAACTTTTAATATAATGAATTACTTGCCATCTTTCTGTTACACTTAAAGAATGCGCATAAGGTCCCATCATGCCTTTTCCGTAGCTAATGCTATAAAACATATTGCCATCTTTAATTTCAGGCAAGTGCTTTTTGTATGCAGGAGGAACGGCTGTGTATGGGCCATCACTTCCATCAGCAAGAACAATAATTTGTCCATCGCCATTTCCTTTTTCTCCGTGGCACACTTTGCAGTGAATAGTATAAACTTCTTTTCCTTTGTCTAAGTTTTCTTTTGATTGCTCAAGTGGGTCTTGTAAAAGTTGAGCTGCTTTAGCATATTCTTCATTCCACTTTTCAGCCTTACCGGTAAAATGGTTTTTCGCCATATAACTCATCAAGTATGCTTGATTTGTTCTAATCTTTTCATCAGATGGAATGAATCCGTGAGGAATTGTTCCTTCAACTGGCAGACGAGCACTCATTTTTACTCCTTCAGGAGTAGCAATAGGGCTTTCTGAGTAGGTTTCATAACCCGGACTGTAAGCCATATCCGGCATGAAAATTTTTCCGGGTTCTTTTGGATTTCTGCTGCAAGAAGTTGTGGTTGCTACAGCTAAAACCATTAAGCCTAAAATGTATATTGTGTTTCTCATTTCTAAACAATCAGTTTTTGGAGTTCTTAAAATTAAAGTCCGTCTCCTTCTTTAAATTCTTTTGTTTTAATTTCTACAGCTCCGTTTGATTCGCATATAGTTCTCAATTTTGCAACATCTGCTTCACTCTTTCCTTCAATATCAAATACAAATGCAAAACGGTCGTCAGTTGTGCGCGGATCATAAATACGAGGCACATAACCAGGGAATAACTTATTACGTGTGCAATAAGTTAATACCATACCAACTGCAGAAAACAATACTGTTAATTCAAATGTGATTGGAATAAAAGAAGGCAAAGCGAAAAATGGTTTACCGCCAAACACTATTGGATAGTTTACTGACATAATCCAGCCCATAAGCAATAAAGCCATGGTAGTTCCTGTGATACCATATAAAAATCCTGCAGTGTGCAGGCGAGTTTCTCTATAGCCCAATGCGTGTTCCAATCCGTGAACAGGAAAAGGAGTAAGTGTTTCATGAATTTCTACACCGTCATGAGTGAGGTGCTTTGCTGCATGAAGAAACACTTCTTCATGATCCCACATGCCAATTAAAAATTTATTACTCATAATATTATTTCATTATAGTGTTTATGACTTCAATTTTTAAAATTAGTTTTTCGCGTCTTTATCTAATATTCCAACTTGATAACTGCCCACATAACCTCCACTTGAAGAGCCGGCTTCTTTAGCGCGCTCAGCTTTTGCTACTGCAGAAGAAGTTCTAAATATAGATTTTACCTCTGCTATAGCAATTACAGGGAATGTACGTGCAAACAACAAGAACAAGGTCATAAACAAACACATTGAACCAACATAAATTCCAATATCTACCCAAGTAGGAGAGAAATAAGCCCAGCTTGATGGTAAGAAATCATCAGCTAATGAAGTTACGATAATTACAAAACGCTCGAACCACATTCCGATGTTTACAAATATTGAAAGAACAAAAGTTACTAATAAGTTTCTACGAACTTTTTTGAACCAGTAAGCTTGTGGTGTAATTACGTTACAAGACATCATAATGGCATAAGCCCACCAATATTTACCCAATGCTCTGTTATAGAAAGCATGTTGCTCATATAAATATCCAGAATACCAAGCAATAAATAATTCTGTGATGTAAGCAATACCTACTATCGAACCTGTTAGAACAATAATTTTGTTCATTGATTCGATGTGGTTCACCGTAATATAATCTTCTAACTTAAATAGCTTTCTCACGATAAGCATTAAAGTTTCCACCATTGCGAAACCTGAGAAGATAGCGCCCGCAACAAAATATGGAGGGAAGATTGTAGTGTGCCAGCCCGGAATTACTGATGTAGCAAAGTCAAACGATACTATGGTGTGAACTGATAATACCAACGGAGTTGCCAAACCTGCTAAAACTAACGACAATGACTCGAAACGTTGCCATTGCTTTGCTGTTCCTTGCCAACCAAATGAAGCTATATTGTAAATAAACTTTCTTGTTTTACTTTTTGATCTATCGCGGATAGTTGCAAAATCAGGCATTAAGCCGGAGTACCAAAATAACAACGATACAGTAAAATAGGTTGAGATTGCAAATACGTCCCACAAAAGCGGTGAGTTAAAGTTTACCCACAAAGGACCACGTGTGTTTGGGTAAGGGAAGATAAAGAAATCTAACCACTGGCGACCAGTATGTAATAATGGAAATACACCGGCACAAATTACCGCAAAAATTGTCATCGCTTCTGCTGCACGGTTAATTCCGGTACGGAAACGTTGGCGGAATAACAATAAGATTGCGGAAATAAGCGTACCTGCGTGTCCAATACCTATCCACCAAACAAAGTTAGTGATATCCCATGCCCAGTTTACAGTTTTATTTAAGCCCCAAGTGCCTATTCCAAACCAAATTGTCCAGCCTAAGCAAAACAGGAAAAACAAGGTTCCCATTCCCATTATGCTAAACAATATCCACCAACTTAGCGGTGGAACGCCTTCAGTTGGTCGTACCAACTCGTCAGTAATTTGAGTATAGCTCTTTACAGAAGGTCCAATGAGCGGTTCTCTATAATCCGATTCGTATGCGTGCATTGATATTATTTAATTTCTATTTAAAAATTTATGCTTTTGCTTCTTTATCTGTGTTTCTAACTTGTGTTAAGTACATCACATTCGGTAGTGTATGCAACTCTTCTAATACTCCAAATGCTCTTTCTTCGTTAAACAATTTCGCAACTGCTGCTTCTTTATTGTTTCTATCTCCAAAAGTAATTGCATTTGTTGGGCAAGCTGTTTGGCAAGCTGTTTGTGCTTCGCCATCTAATAATGGGCGATTATCTTTCTTGGCAGTAAGTTTTGCATCTTGTAAGCGTTGTACGCAGAAAGAACACTTTTCAATTACACCACGTGAACGCACAGTAACGTCTGGGTTCAATACCATACGAGTTAAAGGTTCGCGCATTCCTAATTGGTATGCAGCCAATCCCGCATCGTTTCCTGTTCCCCATTTCTTGTCGAAGCTATCGTTTCCTGCATAGTCGTACCAGTTGAATCTACGAACTTTGTAAGGGCAGTTGTTTGCGCAATATCTTGTACCAATACAACGGTTGTAAGCCATTTGGTTTAATCCTTCGCTACTGTGGTTGGTTGCTGCAACCGGGCACACGTTTTCGCAAGGTGCGTTATCGCAGTGCTGGCAAAGCATTGGCTGGAATACCGCTGTTGGATCTTCTTCGCTTCCTGCAAAATAACGATCAATACGCAACCAGTGCATTTCACGAGCACGAACTACTTGGTCTTTTCCTACTACCGGAATATTGTTTTCAGCATTACAAGCTACTACACATGCATTACATCCGGTACAAGTGTTTAAGTCAATTACCATAGACCAGTGATGTCCCGGGAAATTATGTGTAGGATATAAAGTAACTAAATGCTCTAAAATATCCGCTCTGTCTTCGTTTCCTGCGTAAGGATTTTGCTTATATTCTTCTAAGGTTGTTTCCTTAATAATATGGCGTGTTCTTGTTCCTCCTAAGCCTTTTAAAGTTAAGTTATGGTGTGTTTGGGTAATTCCCAGTTTTTCGGTTTTACCTGCTTTTGTCCAAGTTACATTGCCAACAATATCTAAACCTGAAGTTAATAACGGATAAGCATTTTTACCTACTTTCAACAAATCATGGTTTACTGCTGTACGGCCAAAACCTAATGCTACACCGAATGTGTTTTCAGGTGTTCCCGGAACGGCAACCACAGGCAATTCAAGTTCTACATCGCCTGCTTTTAACTTAATTACATGGTAATCTTTCATTTCAAGATCGGGTTGTAAACCGTTCTTTTCAACAAACTTAGGGCTTACCATTACAAAGTTTTCCCATGTAACCTTAGTTACTGGTTCAGGAATTTCTAATAACCAAGGGTTATCGGAGTGTGTTCCATCACCTATTACTGAAGATTCGTAAATTTTCAATTGATTTTCTCCATAACCTTTTACTGAATCAGCCAAAACACTTGCAGCTTCTGCAAGGTTTGGATTTCCTGCGGTGGTTGCTGTTGGAGCAACATTCAACACTACTTCACCATCGTGAATTGTAGTATCCCAAAATGCCCAAAAACCTGTGTATTTTGTTTGTTTAGGATAGAAATTGGTTTCCCAATTCTTTTGCATGTACTCATAATATTTTACAGTTTGACCGCTATAAGTGAGTAATGTATCTTGAAATTGGCGAGTATCGAATAATTTTGAAATAGTTGGCTGAACAGTGTTTAAAATACCTGCTTTTACTTCAATATCGTTCCAGCTTTCTAAATAATGGTTGTCCGGTAAAACATAAGCGGTAACCGAAGATGTTTCGTCCAAGCGATTGGCAAAAGAAACGCTTAACTCTGCTTTAGAAATTAACTCTGATAATTCTTTTCCCTTAGCATAATTGTAAACCGGATTTGCTTCGTAAAAAAGCACACCTTTGTAAGTTCCGTTTTTCAAACCTTCAAACAATGCAGTTGCCGCAGTATCTGAACCTTGTTTTAAATAAACAGGACGGTCAAAACCAAGTGTAGTGCCATAATTCCCTAAAGCTGAGTTTACGGCATTAGTTAAAAGTTGAGCGTGAACGCTGTTGCTTCCACAAACCAATAAACTTTCGCCTTTTGCAGCCACAAGTGCTTTTGCTGCCGCTTCTACTTTTGCATTCTGCAAAGCTCCTGCTGCGCTGCTTCCGGTAACTATGTTGTAAATGGCAATTAAAGCAGCAATTTCATCAGCCGGTTTCACAGGTACGCGAACATCGGCTTTAAATCCTGTTGTAGTTGGCAAACATTCAATTTGGAATGTTTTACTCATAGCAGTATTTGCTTTGCTCACTCTACGGTTCACAGCCCAATCTGCTTCGTATTCAGTATGGTTTAACCAAGAACCTAAATAATCTGCACCAACGCCTACAATTACTTTTGCTTTTGCAAATTGGTAATTTGGAACTGCACGAACACCAAATGATTGTTGGTTTGCATCTAACAAACCTGAGTATGAAACGGCATCGTAAACCAAATGCTCTACATTTGGATTAGTTGCAATAAAATCTTTAATAACTGCTTTGGTTGAAGGACTTGCTACTGTTGAAGTAAACAATGCTACTTTACCGCCTGCTGCTTTTATTGATTCTAATTTTGCTTTAACTTCTTTATCAGCAGTATCCCAAGTTATATTTTCTTTTCCTTTGCGTGGGTTGGTGTATCGGCTGCCATCATATAGACTTAAAACTGAAGCTTGTGCACGAGCAGAAGTTCCATGTCCGGTAACTGTGCTTTGTTTGTTAGCTTCTACTTTTATTGGTCTGCCTTCGCGGGTTTTAACTAAAATAGAATTAAATTCTCCTGCACTAAAATACGCAGAAGCATAATAATTCGCAACACCCGGAACAATCTCTTCAGGTTTCCAAGCATAAGGAATAGACTTGCGAACAGGAATTTCGCAACTTGCAGCAATAGTTGCAGCAGTTACGCTAAATCCCAACATTTTCAAGAAATCTCTACGGTTGGTATTGCCTTTAGTTGAAATTGCATCAACGGCACTGCCTACTACCGGAAGATTTTCAGCAAATTCTTTACTTTCAGATTCTGTGAAAGATATCAGCTGATTTTTCTCTTCTAACCCTTTCCAATATATTTTATCTGCCATGTTTAAACTTTTAACCCGAAGGGTGATTTAGTTTGATAATGTATTTTAAATTACGATTAGCTTTAAATTTTTAGTAGTGACATTTTTGACACTCGGTTCCTCCTATTGTTTCTACAGTAACCTTATCCAACTTTTTACTCTTTAATTCTTCATGAATTTTTTCGTAAATTGAATAATAGTTGTTGTTAGCAAACTGTACTTCTGTATTGCGGTGGCAATTGATACACCAACCCATTGAAAGTGGCGCAAATTGATAAACCTCTTTCATTTCTTCAACCGGACCGTGGCAGTTTTGGCAAGCAATTTTACCTGCATTTACGTGTTGTGCGTGGTTAAAGTAAACGTGTTCAGGCAAGTTGTGAATACGAACCCACTCAATTGGTTTTGGCTCGTTTACATATTTCCCTTGGTCAGGATCCCAACCCGCAGCTGCATAAATTTTTGCAATTTCTGTAGTGCCGAATTCTGGTCCTTTCTGAACATTTTTATGGCAATTCATACAAGTATTTACCGAAGGAATATTGCTGTGTTTACCTTGTGCGGCTGTGCTATGACAGTATTGGCATTCAATTTTATGCTTTCCGGCATGCAATTGGTGCGAGAATTTAATTGGCTGAGCTGGTTGATAGCCTTGCTGGCGACCTAAGTGAATTGCGCCATCAACTAAATTATAGAAAACAAAAATAGTAGCTAAAATAATTAGTGTTGCTAAAAGTTTTCTGCTTTTCCAAAAAGGTGTACTAAGCTTAACTTCTTCGCCATTTTTAGCTGCAAGAACATTATTTAATTTACTTGTAACTGAAACTAAAATAACCACTAAAGCAACTAAAATCCCCAAGAACAAATAGATAGCCATTGCCGGAGCTTTAGCACCTGTTTCTGCTGCAGGAGCAGCACCTTGTGCGCCTGCTGTAGCAGCGCCCGCAGGTTTCACATCAGAATTATCTACGTACAATAAAATTTTATCTATTTCGTCATCTTTCAACGCAGGGAACAAGGTCATTTGCGAAGGCGACCAATTGCTCATTTCAATAGCATGAGGATAGCCTTCTTTAACTGGAGTGTTCCAGTTACGAATCCATTCATGCAACATCTGCTTTCCGGTTTTACCTTTGTAATCTCCGGCAGCTTCCCAACGCGCCAATACGCCTTTCAAAGCAGGACCGGTTCCGTTTTGGGTTGGATTGTGACATGCAGCACAATTTGCCTTAAACAAAGCCTTGCCCGCAGCAATATCAGCAGGATCCGGAGCTTGCGAAAACGATAGTGTTGAAAACAATAGTAATAAGGCAGTAAATGCCAACGAGTATAAGCTTATACCCTGTTTTTTGTTTATACGGTCATTCGACCACCAATACAGATTTGTCATCTAATTGTCAAAATTTAGCCGCGCAAATATGGTATCACATCTTGAAATACCAAAAGTATTTGCGTAAAAATTTTGCTCCTGCCTCATATTTACTATTATTCTAAGGTACAATCGCTATTCTTTTAACCACCTTAGCTTGGGCACTTATCCACACAAAAGCGTTGATAAAAAACTTAAAAAAAGCAAAATTTCAAAGCCTTGTTCAGCGTCTTTTTAGCGCGAAGCACCTTTTTGTTTATCGTCATTGATTTGGTGAAGTTTCATTTAAAAACATAAAAAAATAGTAAAAAACCTAAGCTTAAATTCATTTTAAAACTTAGGTTTGGCACACAATTAAAAAACAGCAAAATGATGCCATTGGTAGGTGTGGTGATGGGCAGCCAAAGCGATTTACGCGTAATGCAAGCTGCCGTTGATATTTTACAAGAATTGCAAATCCCTTTTGAAACAACAATTGTGAGCGCACACAGAACACCACAACGTTTAATTGAATATGCTTCTACTGCTGCAAGCAGAGGTTTAAAGGTAGTAATTGCCGGAGCAGGCGGTGCAGCACATTTACCCGGAATGATTGCCTCTGTTACTGCTTTGCCCGTAATTGGCGTGCCAATAAAATCATCAAATTCTATTGATGGCTGGGATTCTGTACTTTCTATTTTGCAAATGCCCGCAGGTGTACCGGTTGCCACTGTAGCTTTAGATGGCGCTAAAAATGCCGGAATATTGGCGGCACAAATTATTGGCGCAAGCGATAAAACTGTTTACAATAAATTAGAAACCTATAAAAAGGAATTAGCAGATAAAGTGCTTTACTCCGTTCGTGAACTAAAAATTGCAGGCTACAACAATAATTTCGATGAATAATTTTTCCGCTTCCGCCCGACTAAATTTCATTTTCTTTTTCTGCTTCCTATTTATTTCATTTTCGCTTCAAGCACAACAAAAACCTAAACTTTTGGCTGGTCCGGTGGTTGGTTCAGTAACGCCAACAAGTGCAAAAGTTTGGATTGGCTATAGAGGAACGGGAAAGAACACTTTAATTTTAATGGACACCACTGCAAAGAAGATTTTTTACCCACTTGCAGAATCGCATATTGCCGGACCTAAAGGGCAAGTTGCGCTTACCATGCAGTTTGAAAAATTAGAGCCCGGGCATTACTACAACATCATTATTGAAATTGATGGCTGGGGCAAAGAAGTTCGCTATGGATTTAAAACACCCTTAACCGAAGAAACACAAAACTTCAACTTTTTATTAGGCTCTTGCCTGCTTTTAGAAACAGGCTTACCACGCATTTTTTATCCTGGTTTCAAGGCTTTTATCTTAAACCGAATGAAAGATAAAAATGCCGATTTTATGCTGTGGATGGGCGACAATGTTTATCTACTTTGGAAAGACCACAAAAACTACAACAACATGTTTAAGCGAAACATGAAAATGCGCAGCAGATTCAAAAAATTAAATCGTTTTTTAGCCAACCAACCCAATGTTGCTGGTTGGGACGACCATGATTTTGGTCCAAACAATGCAGGCTCCGATTGGCATTTAAAAGATACTTCGCTAAAGATTTTTAAAGGCTTTTGGCCAAACACTTATCCCGAAAATCAGGCGCTTTACGGAAACTACTTTAAGTATAGCTATTACGATGCCGATTTCTTTGTTACCGACAATCGATATTTTAAAGCGCCACATGCCGATACCGCAGGTTCATTTCTGGGCGAAACTCAAATACTTTGGCTGAAACAACAACTGCAAACGAGTCAAGCTACTTTCAAATTTATCGTTATTGGCTCGCAAGTTATTAGCGAAAAAAGATTTGGTGAAAAGTATATTGATTATGACCGTGAGCGCAGAGATTTGCTTGATTTTATTGCTGATAACAATATTAAAGGCACTATGTTTTTAACCGGAGATATGCACTTTTCTGAACTCTGCAAAAAAGATTGGAACGGCTATCCAATGTACGATTACACTTGCTCTTCTCTTACTTCCGTCCCTCTTCCGGTTCGCTTGGTTGGGCTAAACAAAAACCCATTGCGAATTCCGGGCACCAAAAAATTGGGGCATAACTTTGGAAGAATTTCCATAAGTGGTGAAGCAGGAAACAGAATTTGCACTTTAGAAAATTTTAAACGAAACGGCAAGCGTAAATGGGTTTACAGCATCAACCAAAACGAACTTTCTAAACCATAATGTTCAGCTACTACTTGCTTTCTCCCTTGCTTTGGCTAATTGCAAAGCTGCCGGCAAAAACATTATTCGGCATTGGAGATGGCATTGGTTTTTTGTTGAATAAAATTATCGGTTATCGAAAAAGAACAGTACGCTCAAATATTCAAAAAGCATTTCCAAATTTTTCTACTGAAGAAGTAAACTCCACTGCAAATTCATTCTACAAAATATTGGGTGAAAGAATTGCCGAAAGCATTATGGCAATTGGAATTTCAAAACAAGAAATACTAAAGCGCTGCACCGTAAAAGATTTAAGCATTGTAGAAAAATGGAGCAGCGAAAACCGAAGCATTGTAGCGCTTTTGGGGCATTGCGGCTCATGGGAATGGGCTGGCTTAACCGCAAGTCTTGTTACCGATTATCCACAAATGCTGGCGCTCTACAATCCACCAAACAATAAGCATTGGGACAATTGGATAAAGCGCAACCGCGAACGATTTGGAATGAAATTAGTGAGCATGCGTGGCAAAGGTTTTATCCAATATTACAAACAAAAACAAGCACAAAAAACAATCCACTTATACGTTGCCGACCAATCGCCAAGAGGTTTACAAGGCGCAGTTTGGTGCGATTTTTTAAATAGTAGATTGCCATTTTTTTCGGGTGCAGCGCGCTATGCCGTAGCAAACGATTGCGAAGTTTTGTTTGTGAAAGTAGTGCAAACCGAAAGAGGTTTTTATCAAATAGAATTAGTGCCAATTACCAATAGCCAAAAGAAACTTTCGGCAGAAGAAATTACCACGCAATTTGCGGCTTTGTTAGAAACACAAATTAAAAAATCTCCTCACGATTGGCTTTGGAGCCACAAGCGCTGGAAGCACGAAGGAAAAGAGTAATCTTTCAAAGCTATACCGCCATTCAATTATCCCAAATTTTGCAGTAGAAATTTAAGCGAGATGAAATAATACAAAATAAGCTGCAAAACTGCGATAAAAGCATAATGAATTATGTTTTTTGAACAGTTGAAGCAGATATAAAGTAGTGTTTTATCGTAGCAAAGAATCTACTGCAAAATCTGGGATTATTCAATCTTAACCATTGAAGCATTGAAACTTCCATCGTAAGCAATAATTTCTTTTGCCATAGCATCAATACTGGTTTTCACCGGATTAAAAATTAAATTGGCTTGCTCGTAAAAAGGTCTTCGCTGCTCTAAACTTTTTGCAATAAAATCGCGTAATTCTTCGCCCGAAAGGCTTGCAATTAACGGGCGGTCGCGATGCTCTTGGCTTCGCAATCGGCTATAAAGAATTTCTTCACTCACATCAAAAAAAACAGTTGTGCCTAAGGAATTTATGTATTCCATGTTATCGTAAAAACAAGGCGTGCCTCCACCTGTGGCAACTAATTTATCTTCATAGTTCAGCGAAAGCAATACATCGTGTTCTATAATTCTAAACTCTTCAATACCTTCTTCAAGCACCAATTCCGAAATGCTTTTCTTTATTCTCTTTTCTATTTCCCAATCTAAATCTACAAACTCCAATTTTAGTGTATTGGCGAGTCGCTTTCCCCATCCGGTTTTGCCGGAGCCCATAAAACCAACGACAAAAACTGGTTTCATATTTTAGTGCTTGTTTACACAAATTTGAGTGAATATATTTTAATAAGTTACAAAATGTTTAACGTTCCAAAGTGGAATGAATACGAAAAAGGGCAACTGCTTGTGCTAATTATTTTTCTGCAACTGAAATTTTTAGCAAAATGTATAAAGTAATTTTTCTTGCTTTGTGAGGAAAACTGTTTTTATCGGAAAATTATTTAGTGTATTTTAAAACAATTAAAATTTAGCATGAAAAACATATGTATTGTGTTGGCAGGATTGCTATTTGCCACAGCGGGCTGTAAAAAAGATGTAACCTCCAATGCCGCAGACACCGCTTGGGACACGGTGAAGATGAACAAAGTACAAGTTTTAGCCAGCCACAACAGCTATCGCAAAAGAACCTACCAACCTATACTCGATGGCTTAATTTCACTTAAAGGTTCTTTGCCTGCAAGTTTAGATCCGGAGGACTTAGATTACACACATATTCCATTGCCCGACCAGTTTGATACTTATGGCGTGCGCAGCATTGAATTAGATATTTATTACGACCCCGATGGCGGACGATATTACAGCCGAGGCGGAATGTCTTTAATTGGTGAAAATCCAGAATCAGGCATTCCTGAATTAAAAGATAAAGGCTACAAAATTTTACACATTCCTGATATTGATTTCAATACAAACTACTATACTTTTAAGCAAGCATTGCAAACCGTAAAAAGTTGGTCTGAAGCACATCCGCGCCATTTGCCAATTGTAATTTATATTGAAACAAAAAAAGAAACCGCAGCAGATTATTTGCCGGTTACAGGTTTTGTGAAAGGCTTGCCATACACACCGCAAGCTATTGATGATTTAGACGCAGAAATAAAAGCAGTATTTGGTGCAAATTTGGATAAAGTAATTACGCCCGATAAATTTAGAGGCAATTACAGCACTTTACGCGAAGCCGCTTTGGCTAATAATTGGCCAACTTTAGGCGAAGCACGCGGCAAAATTATGTTCGTTACAAATGGCGAAGGAACTGATGCCTACCGCGCAGGAAAAACAACTTTGGAAGGCAGAGCAATGTTTGTGTTCGCAGAGCCAAACGAAGCCGATGCAGCATTCGTTATCCGCAACTCGCCAATTGGAAACGAAACAGAAATTACAAATTTAATAAAGCAAGGTTTTATGGTTCGCACCCGTGCCGATGATAATATTTCCTTTGCCAAAAACGATGACCATTCCCAAGCCAATGCAGCTTTTGCAAGCGGTGCTCAAATAGTTTCTACCGATTACTACCGCCCAGATTATCGCTGCGATACCAGCAAAGTTTTTACCTGCTACAAAGTGAATATGCCTGATGGAAAGTTAGCAAGAATTAGCCCTGCTTTTCCAAATTATAGCGTTAAAGTAGATGTGAAAGAGTAGGAATTTTTCAACAAAAAATTTTGATATAAAACATGACAATCGAAAATGTTTTTCAAGACAAAACAATAAAAACAAAAGGCAAAGTATCTTTAATTGGCGATTGGTTGCTAAACGGGGCTTTGCCTATTGATGAATTATTGATTTATGCGGAAAAACATTATGCCAAATTCCGAATTACTGTTTGAAGTTTATCCGCAACCTCACCAGCAATTTTTTCCAATGCAGGGTTTTTAACTGCTGCCATTGAGGCAATTGGATCTACGGCACTCACTTTCACTTTGCCATCTTTTGTTTCTTGCACTATCACATTGCAAGGTAACATGGTGCCAATTTCTTCCTCAGCCATTAGTGCTTGATAGGCAAATGGCGGATTGCACGCACCTAAAATTTTATAGGCTCTAAAATCTACATCTAATTTCTTTTTTAAAGTAGCGGCAATATCAATTTCTGTGAGAATGCCGAATCCTTCCTTTTTTAATTCTTCGGTAACGTTTGCAACTGCGGTAGCAAAATCTGTATTCACTATCCTTGAAAAAGTATAACTCATAACTATATTTATTTGTGTGCTAAACTAATGCACAAAGCACTTAATTTTTGCAACCAATGTTACAAACATAAATTACTATTGAGTTCACTTGTTTAAACTGATGTTTTCCTATTCAACCAAAATGACATTTACATTTTTATTACTACTCTTGAGTGTTTCGTGCAGTTCTGTTTCTGAACCGCAACCGCAAAAAACTGCTACTAAAACATATACCGTAAAAAAGGTTTCAGATGGAGATACTTTTTGGATTTACAATGGAACCGAAAAGGGAGAAAAAATTAGATTGATTGGAGTAGATGCTCCCGAAACTCAAAAATCGAGGAGAAAGGAAATTGGTTATTATGGCGAAGAAGCAAAAGCCTATTTAAAGCAACTGTTGAACAGCAAAAATGTACGTATTGAATACGATGTAAGTTCTAAAGACCAATATGGCAGAACACTTGCTTATGTGTATCTTGAAGATGGAACTTTTGTGAATGCAGCCTTGGTAAAAAACGGCTATGCAACAGTATTAACCATTCCGCCTAATGTAAAACACGCAAAAGAGTTTGTGAAATTACAGCAAGAAGCAAGAGAAAATAAGCGCGGATTGTGGGGCGAAATAAAATAGTAAAATATACGTAGGATATATATACTGAAACAAATTTTCTGAAATAGAGTATATACAACAAGTACACTATTAAGTTTAGTGCCTATCTGACCATTTACGCAGTGTTTGGTGATGAGTTTTTATCACTAAACCATAACCTATGAAAAAAATTGCTACCCCACTAATTATCGCCTTTGTGTTGGCGTTGCTATCCAGTTTTGCAAAATCTAATAACAATTCCGGAGCAGAAAAAAACGATACTGAAATGGTTGCTGTTAAATAGATTTCGTTCATTCTTTTTAAAACAATGGTTAATTCATAGTTTCTCTAAACTATTTATTTGGCGATTGTTTCATTTCTTTTTTAAATTCGGCTTCTAAATATTTAAGCCAATGTTCACGCAGTTTGAAGAAGAAGTTTTAGTTAAAGAAACCGTTACACACACACATAGATTGATTGTTCACAACGACAACATCAACACTTTCGATTGGGTAATTTTAGCCCTAATAGAAGTTTGTAAACACAGCATGGAGCAAGCCGAACAGTGTTCCTTGTTTATTCATTACAAAGGAAAATATGCAGTAAAGCAAGGCGACTTTACTTCGCTCAACAATATGCGCATTGCCATTTCTGAAAGAGGAATTGGCGTAACTGTGGAAGAAATTTAAAATCATCTCTCGCCATTTTCAATTTACATCATGGAAAGTTTTTCAAGAAAAAAGTTTTTGCTCACCAGCGGCATTATTGGTGCTGGATTGTTGTTGCCCGATTTTTTACATGCAGCAGCAAAATCAAGTAATACCAAAAAAAGAGTACTTCGTGTAGCACACATCACCGATATGCACGTGCAGCCCGAAGGCGCAGCCACGCGCGGCATGGCAAATTGTTTGCACCAAATACAATCGTTGAGCGACAAGCCCGATTTTATTATCAATACGGGCGATTGCATTATGGACGCTTTGGGGCGCGAAAAAAGCAACGTGAAAGCACAATGGGAAACATGGAATGGCTTGTTGAAAAATGAAAACAGCTTGGAAATATATAGTAGTATCGGCAATCACGATATTTGGGGCTGGAGTGGACTTTCTGCTCGCAGAACCGATAAACACTACGGCAAACAATGGGCAGCAGAAATGCTTGGACTAAAAAACCGCTATTATTCTTTCGATAAAAACAATTGGCATTTTGTGGTTTTGGACAGCATGACACACGTACCTTTTGGCTACACCGCAAAATTAGATGGCGAACAATTTGATTGGCTCAAAGAAGACCTTGCCAACACGCCCAAAAATAAATTTGTGTGTGTGCTAAGCCACATTCCTATTTTGGCGGCTTGCGTGTTTTACGATGGCAACAATGTAAAATCCGGAAATTGGAAAGTACCAGGCGCTTGGATGCATAAAGATTCTAAGAAAATAAAAACCTTATTTAGCGAACATACCAATGTGAAAGCAGCGCTCAGCGGACACATTCACTTAATTGACGAAGTGGCATACAGCGGTGTGAATTACTATTGCAATGGCGCAGCCAGCGGTGGTTGGTGGAAAGGTGATTATCACGAATTTCCGCCCGCATTTTGTGTAATGAATTTTTACGATGACGGCTCTACCGAGCGCGAAGTTCATTTCTACAATTGGAAAGCATGAGTTTTTCAGAAGCAAGGCTGAAGCAGCTTTTAGACTTAGAGTTACAATCGCCAAACGATCCATTTTTAAAGTTTGCTTTGGCACAAGAATATGCCGCAATGCCCGATAGAATTGCAGCCGAAATGTACTATGAAATTTTACTGGAAAAATTTCCCGATTACCTGCCAACCTATTATCAATACGCCAAATTGCAAGAAGAAAAAAACGAAACAGCAACTGCAAAAGATTGGTACGAACAAGGAATAGCATTAGCCAAAAAACAAGCCGATAGCAAAACGCTTTCAGAATTAGAAGCAGCACTTTTTTTACTCGATTAATAGTACGTTAGCAGTCTCATCTTAGCAGCGGCAATTCCAAAACAAATTCAATTCCAAGTAAAATATTTTCTATATTGAACAGCTTTAGGTTTTATGAATTTAACTATTGAAAATATATTGCTAATCGGCTCAATACTGCTTTTCATAAGCATAATTGCCGGAAAAACATCTTCCCGTTTCGGAGTTCCCACACTAATATTCTTTTTAGCAGTTGGTATGTTGGCAGGCTCAGAAGGTATTGGAGGAATTCATTTTGACAACCCTAAAATTGCTCAATTTATCGGTATAGTTTCATTAAATTTTATTCTGTTTTCGGGAGGCTTAGAAACAAACTGGAGATCCATAAAACCAATATTGAAACAGGGAATTGTGCTTTCTACTTTAGGAGTATTATTAACCGCAAGTTTAATAGGGCTTTTTGTATTTTGGGTTACAGATTTTACAATTTACGAAAGCTTATTACTTGGGTCTATAGTATCTTCAACAGATGCCGCAGCCGTATTTTCAATTCTTAGGTCTCGGAGCATTGCCTTGCGCTCCAATCTCCGCCCAACCTTAGAGCTGGAGAGCGGCAGCAATGATCCAATGGCTTACGTTCTCACAATAATTTTTCTTACACTAGTAGTTAATCAAGATGAAAATGTCGTTACAATGATTCCAATATTTTTCAAACAAATGTTCTTGGGAGCAATGCTTGGGTTGGCATTTGGCAAGCTGAGCAAACTTATTGTTAATAGAATTCAAATAACCTTTGATGGGTTATACCCGATTTTAGTAATTGCACTTATGTTTATTACCTTCTCTGCCACAGATTTTGTTGGTGGAAATGGGTTTTTAGCTATCTACCTTGCTGCTGTTTATTTTGGAAACCAAGACGTAATTCATAAAAAGAACATAATAAATATGTATGATGGATTGGCTTGGCTAATGCAGATTGTCCTCTTTTTAACCTTAGGCTTGCAAGTTTTTCCATCTAAGATTTTGCCGGTATTGGGAATAGGTATTTTAATCTCATTTTTTTTAATAGTTTTTGCTCGCCCAATAAGTGTTTTACTATGCTTATTACCTTTTAAAATGGAGATGAATCGAAGACTCTTTATTTCGTGGGTTGGACTAAGAGGGGCGGTTCCAATAGTATTTGCAACCTACCCGCTACTTGCGGGGATAGATAAAGCCAATATGATCTTTAATATTGTATTTTTCATTTCTCTCACCTCTGTTTTAATACAAGGTACTACAATTTCTACCGTTGCAAAATGGCTTAAAGTAGCAATTCCTGAGGCAGAAAAGGAATTAGACGATACCGATAAGCTTTTACTCAACTTGCCAAAATCACTTTTAAGAGAGTTTGAAGTATGCGAAACTTGTAGAGCTGTAAATAAAAAAATAGTAGATTTAAATCTGCCGAAGAATACGTTTATTGTAATGATTAAGAGAGGAGATAAATTTTTACGACCCGGAGGATCTACCCCAATTTTTGCAAAAGATAAATTGGTAGTCTTGGCAGATAATCAAGACGATTTTACAAGAATAAATGAATGTTTTAGCAAAGCAAGAACTACTTAAGAACTAATGAGAAAAAGATTTGTTGTTTTAATAGACTTATTAGAAAATGCCGCAAGCTTATTAAGTTTTGTGTCGCAGTGGGCTTTGCAAGAAAATGCAGAAATTCTAATAATACATGAAACATTTCCGTTAGTTCCGGTACTTAGCGAAGTTGAACACAAAGAAGAGTTTGCCGCCAACACGAACAAAGAAGCAATAAAACAAATAGAGGCACTTATTCGAGCAAATACATCTAAAAAAATAAAAGCAAACTACATAGTTAGCGAAGTTCATTTTCAAATAAAACTAAATGAATTATTAACCGAGAACTACGAGCAGATTGTTGTTGCAGGATTAAAGAAAATGAGTTTTGTTGATAAATATCTTTTTAAAGACAGGGCATTGCAACTCATTGAAAACACAAAAGCCATTTTGGTTGCAATGCCATTTTCTGTAAATAACTATTCGCACGAAAATATTTTTGTTGCAGTACCCGATAATGTAACTTTTAATCTTCTTGAGTTTAATAATTTCTTGAAATTTATAGATCCAAAAAATACTACAATAACCTTTTTCCACCTGATAAAGCCAAACGACAGCAACTTAGAGATAGAAAAAAAACTTAGCGACTTGGCTCAACTCTATTCTAAAAATTTTAAAACATCTTTTGAGATATACGAAACAAATAATCCAAACAGAGATATTAAAAAAGTAATAAATAGCTCTATAAACGAAATTTTAGTAGTGCAGCGCGGTTCAAGACTGCTTAGCGACCAACTGTTTCGCCCATTCCTAATTAATGAACTCGTGTACGATGGCGAAACTCCTTTGGTAATAATTTCTTAGCTTTAAATAATTATGTAGAAGCGCATAAATACGATTTTACATAAATTATGTTCTTTAAAATTTGGTTCTATATTTACTAAAAATTTAGATGATATGGCACGTTTAACTCTAATGTTTTTTTGGGTGCTTTTTGCTGGCTCAACTTTTGCACAAGCAAACTACAAATCCCAAAATCGTTGGCTTTCTTTAATAGAATACGCAGGTTTAAATTATCAAAAAATTAAATCGGCTGCACCACATTTTCCTAAAATAAAAGTGGCAAGCGAAAGTGAAAATGCAGCGTTTGAACAAAAGCTAAACCAGTGGAAAGCTAAGTACACAAAAGAAGTAAATGCTTTTCTTACACTTCCTGAAATTAAAAAACTAAATCCTGCACTTGCGCATTTAGGCTTGCAGCAAAATGCACAAGCCACAAAATTTGAAAATAGCTATTGGCAATGGATTACAGCATCGGGTTTAAGTACTTCTACTTTAAAATCTATTGCACCACATTTGCCTATCCCGAATTTATCTTCAACCAATATTCCTTTAGCAGAAAAAAACTACATCTGGAGTTTTCAAGATTGGATGTTGCTTTTCCCAAACGAAGCAACACAGCTATTTAACCAAGCTGAAATGAAAGCACACACCGTGCTTAAAGAAGATATTCAGTTACAAAAAATAGATGGCGAAAATGCTTACTTGTATGTGAAAGTTTCTGAAGTGAGACCAGAGCGCATAGCATTTAATTCAGGCAACGAAGAGTTAGATGCACTGCGCTATTCAACCTATTTGAAGGCTTGGTATCACAAGTTTCACGAAGAAGAATTTTACAAAATATATCAGCCTGAAAAATATGCTGAATGGAAGAAAAACCAAGCCGATCCAGAAAACCACAAACACTAAACCTATTTCACACAAAACAATCCTGAGTTATGAAAAAGATATTATACACAATATTTTTCTTTGCTAGTATTATTTCAAGTACCAAAATTTTAGCACAGCCGGGCAGAGATGGCGCTATGCAAGTTCAATTGCGTTTTGAAGATGCTTGGAACATGGACAGAAACGGAAACAGCGGTTGGGACGCTATAGAAGTGCCATCTTACGAATTGTTTTTAGATATTAAAACTCGCGACTATCCCGATGTTGATGGCGTAAGCTGGACAAACTCCGGTTTTATTCCATATTCAAATGGAAGTTTAAGCACATCGGGACCTTATGTAAGTGGCATCACCGATTACAACAAAACTTATACTTATGGCGCATTTAATACGCCCGGACCTCAAACTACTCCGCTTGGTATTCAAATGGGTTTTAATGGTTTTGAAAAAGATTGTTGGAACTGTTCAGGTGGTTTTCTTTGTTTTGGAAGTTGCAGCGGAGGAAACTTTTATCAGTTTCAGCCAAACTGCCCTTGCGGCTGCGATTGCAATGGCGATGACCAATTAGCACAAGGCGAACACACCGGAAGTAACCGCTACGATTTTAGAGCCTTTCCACCGTATGCTTTTTCTCCACAGGTTTTGCAAAGAACAGGTGCGGGAGGAATAAGCACTTCAAGTTCAAGTTACGATTTGGGTTCGCTTTTCCGTTCACAATGGACTTCGCCTTGCCCAGATACATTAAAAACTACAAGACAACATTTGTGCGAACCGGGTTATGTTACCATTACTACGCACGGAGCAGTTTTTGGTGGCGATTATGTTTGGTTTGAAAATGGAAACTTCCTGCAATATTCTTCTAACAGCGATTCTTTTTTAACCGTTTATATTCCTTCTACTACAACTTACCGTGTTTATACTAGAAATGGCGGACAAAACTCTTGGAGCTACCGCGAAATTACCATTACTGTTGGGCAGCCGCTTATTAACTCTATTACAGCTACCGACCCAAAATGCAACGGTGCTGCCGATGGCACAATTACCGTTACCGCTTCTAACGGAAATGGTGCGTTGCAATATTCAAATAACAATGGCGCAACATGGCAAAGCAGCGGTAATTTTACAGGATTAACACAAGGAATTTATTTCATAAAAGTAAAAGACACTTATTGCACTGTTCCGAATTTTGGTGTTTCTATTCAGCTAAAAGATCCGCCACTTTTAACTTCAAATATAGCTTCGGTTACACACGCTTTATGCAACGGTATAAACAGCGGCAGCATTGACCTTTCAGTAACCGGAGGTACTCCGCCATATACTTATAATTGGACAAAAAATGGTGCAGCCTATTCAGTAACTGAAGACTTGAATAATATTTCAGGAGGAACTTATGCCGTAACTGTTTTTGATAGTAAGGCTTGTGCAACCACACAAAGTGTTACCATAACACAGCCTACAAGCCCGCTAACCATTACAGGTAATGTAACTAATATTTTATGCAATAATGGTTCAACCGGAAGCGTTGATATTACTGTAACTGGAGGCACAGCACCTTACACCTATTTTTGGAGTAACAATGCTACCACTCAAGATATTACGGGTGTACCTGCCGGAGCTTACAATGTTTTAGTAACAGACATAAATGGTTGTCAAAAATCTGCGGTGTTTAATGTTACCACACCAGCACCGCTCTTGTTATCGTTTATCAATCAGCAAAATGTAAATTGCTTTGGACAAAGCACAGGAACGGTAGAAGCTGCTGTTACAGGAGGCACAGCACCTTATAGCTTTATATGGAGCAATGCAAATGCCACTGCGGTATTAGCAAATGTTCCGGCTGCGAAATATTATGTAACCGTTACTGATGCTAATTCGTGCAGCACAGCAGATAGTGTGATTATTACTCAAAATCCTAAGTTTTTAATCACGCTTGAAGTAATACAAAATGCGCGTTGCTTTGCTGATTCAACAGGCTCTGTTGCTATTTCAATAAATGGCGGCACAGCACCTTTTAATTTCCAATGGGCAGATATAAATAACGGAGGAAACTTCGGCACAAGTGAAGATATTTACAATGTTCCGGTTGGCAGTTACCGTGTGGTAGTTGCCGATGCTTTTGGTTGTATAGATTCTGCTGATTATAGCATTACCGGGCCATCTTTGGCACTTTCTTCTGGCGCACAAGGTTTTAATGTAAACTGCAATGGCGGCAGCGATGGTTCTATAACAACAAACGTTGCCGGAGGCACACCGCCTTACCAATTTATTTGGAGCAATCTTTCTACCCAGCCAAATCTAAACGGACTTGTTGCAGGACCTTACCAACTCACAGTTTCAGATGCAAACCACTGCACAGCAGTTACGCTAATAAACATCACACAACCACTTCCATACAGCGTGAAAGACTCAATTGTTCATGTAGTTTGTAATGGAGAAAGCAATGGTTCAATTTTTATTACCAATGTGAGCGGAAATAATGGCGGCTACACTTTTGTATGGAGCAATGGAGATACAGCAAGAAGCCAAACCAATTTAGCCTCAGCAAAATACCACTTAACCATTACCGATAATAGAGGCTGTACTTACACAAACACCTATCATGTTCAAGAACCTTCGGCTATACTTTCTGAAGTTGCGGGGAACAACCCAAATTGCCATGGCAACGCAACCGGATTTGCCGTAGTGAGTTATAGTGGAGGAATGCCACCTTATACTTTTGTTTGGAACACCACTCCGCCACAAACGGGCGTGATGCCAATAAATCTATATGGGGATATTACTTATGTAGTTACAATTACTGATGTGCGGGGCTGCACAAAAGTAGATTCTACGCATCTAATAAACCCTGCGAAAGTACAAGCCACAACTGTACCAAAAGATGTTTCTTGTTTTAGTGGCGATGATGGCCAAGTAATTATTCATGCAACAGGAGGAACCGGTGTTTACAATTATTATGTGAATGGTATTTACCAAACCGATAGTGTTTACAATGGCTTATACGCTGGCGTTTATACCGTTGTGGTTGAAGATGATAATAACTGCCCCGGCACAACTACATTTAGCATTACCCAACCGCAAGCATTTTCGGCAAGTGCCGGAAAAGACCAAGTTTCGCTGCGCAAAGAACCTGTGAAATTAGTGGCAACAGCAACTTCTACCAATGGAATAATTGGTTATTTGTGGACACCAAAAGATGGCTTGGATTGCGATACTTGCCGCGAAGTTTCAGCATCTCCGGATAGTACTACAGATTACGTGCTGCGTGTGATGGATGGCGATAGCTGCGTGAATTTTGATACTGTTCGCGTGGTGGTAAAATATGCTCCGCAATCGTTTATTCCTACAGCATTTACGCCTAATGCTGATGGCTTAAATGACTACTTTAACTTCGATATTTTAGGGGCTAAAAATATTGCTGTGCAAGTTTTTGACCGTTGGGGGAATTTAATTTATGACAATCCAAACCAGCCAAACGGGACACAAAGCAAAAACGCTTGGGACGGTACATTTAAAGGTACGAAAGCAAATTTTGAAACTTATGTTTACACCATAAAAGTTACTTTCTGGGACGAAACTGAAAGCACATATACCGGAACAGTAGCCGTAATGCGATAACAATGAAAAATATTTTTGCTCTTGCTTGTGTGTCAGGTGCTTTGGCTGTTGCCTTAGGTGCTTTTGGCGCACATGGTTTAAAACCATATTTAGATGCCTACCAAACAGAAATTTACAACAAAGCGGTATTTTATCAGTTTGTTCACACACTAATTATTGCTGTAATTTCATGGCAAGGCACTACACAGAAAATTAAACTTCCTGCAATACTGTTTTTGGTAGGAATACTACTTTTTAGCGGTTCGCTTTATTTATTGGCAACCGCACATTTACACGGAATGCCTAAAATAATTTTAGGTCCTATAACACCAATTGGCGGTTTGTGTTTTATTGGCGGCTGGCTCACTCTTGCTTTTGGAGTGGGAAAAAAGTGATTTTAAGGTGTGGACTAAACATAATGAGTTGCTCCTCAGTGCCCACTTCCGCTTCATCCGGTTCGTCAAATATAAAGCGTCCCGCTCTTCGAGATGTTAGCGTAGCGCATCTGGAAGAACAGATAAACGGGATTTTAAATCCCTCCATATCTGCTGTTCGAGATACCTTTCAGAACATCTCGAACAGCTAGATTACGATAAATGAAAAGGAGACTAAATAACAGGTCTATTTTGCATATAAATCCCCTTCCCAAAAAAAATTTCAATAAAGTGAAACCTTTTGTTTGGAGTTGCCGTAAAGGATTACAGAACCAAATAAAATTTTATCCTATGAAAAACATAATAGCAACATTAGCGGTAATAGGAACCTTCTCATATTCATTTGCAGCCAACCCGGGCGCTCGCCACGCATTTAAAGATGCCAATGCCGAAGTAGCCTTAGAAGTTGAACGCACGCAAGGTGAAATTTCACTTCACATTTTAGCCCAAGATATGGCTCAATACGACCATATTATTATAGAGCGAAGCGGAAATGGCGGTGAATTTTTTAGCCAAGTGAAATACATACAAACCGAAGGCGCAGACATTGAAGATGGAAACTATGTGTTCCGCACAGATAAATATCCATTGCCAAACAATATGGATTCTTACTACAGAATTAAAACAGTTTCTAAAGATGGAATTACACGCACTTTCCCAAGCGTAGCTTTAGCAACCAATTAAAATAACTTACACCAACCACTAACTACCCAAACCATTTATCCCTAACCCCATTTTTTAGTCACCAAACAAAGTGTCCATAGTCAGAGGAGGGTCGCCATAATGCGACCCTTTTTCTATTTAGACTAATTGCGAAAAGTTCCTAACGGCTTTTTTGTTGAAACAATTTTGTTGCGAAGCCTTAAAGGCTTGCTATTTTTATAGCATGAATTTTTTAGATGAATTGAATGAAATACAGCGCGAAGCTGTTGTGAATTTTGAAGGACCAACTTTAATTGTTGCTGGACCAGGTTCAGGCAAAACTCGCGTACTTACTTATAGAATTGCCTATTTGTTACAACAAGGCGCTAGCCCGTTTTCTGTTTTATCACTCACGTTTACCAATAAAGCCGCAGAAGAAATGCGCCATAGAATTGAAAAAATTGCAGGCACCAATGCACGCAGTTTATTTATGGGAACTTTCCACTCGGTTTTTGCGCGCATTTTGCGTGTGGAAGCACCGCGACTTGGCTATCCTTCAAACTTTACCATTTACGATACCGAAGACTCGCGCAGCTTGATTAAGTCTATCATAAAAGAGAAAAATTTAGATGACAAAATTTACAAGCCCAATCAAATTCAATACAGAATTTCCTCGGCAAAAAATGCACTTATTTTACCCGATGATTATCTTTTAGATGCCGAACTTACCGAGGAAGACCGCACTGCAAAAAAGCCTGAAACTGGCGCTATTTACAAGGCTTATTGTGAGCGCTGTTTTAAAAGTGGCGCAATGGATTTTGATGATTTGCTTTTGAAAACACACGAAATACTAAACACTTTTCCTGAAGTGCTTTACAAATACCAGCACAAGTTTAAGTATGTTTTAATTGATGAGTTTCAAGATACCAATCCACTGCAATACTCTATTGTGAAACGCATTGCGGATGCATTTCAAAACATTACTGTAGTTGGCGATGATGCGCAAAGCATTTATGCTTTTCGCGGAGCTACTATTGATAATATTTTAAATTTTGAAAAAGATTTTCCAGACTTAAAAGTGTTTAAGCTGGAACAAAACTACCGCAGCACAGAGCAAATTGTAAAAGCTGCCAACAAACTAATTGCGCACAACAAAAATCAAATTAAAAAAGAAATTTGGACCAGCAACGGCAGTGGAGAAAACATTAAAATTGTGCGCTCACCAAGCGATAAAGAAGAAGGAAAATTTGTTGCCGATAGCATTTTGGAAACTAAAATGCGCAACCGCTTAATGAATAGCGATTTTGCTATTTTATATAGAACCAATGCGCAATCCAGAGTGTTTGAAGAAAGCCTGCGCAGGGTAAATATTCCATATAAAATTTATGGTGGCATGAGTTTTTACCAACGCAAAGAAATTAAAGACTTACTTGCTTATTTAAAACTTGCCATCAACCATTACGATGAAGAAGCGCTCAAACGTGTTATCAATTATCCGGCACGCGGCATTGGACAAACTTCTATTGATAAAATTATCACCACTGCTATAAACGAAGGCAAACGCGCTTGGGATATTTTGGAAACCATAGACTTTCACGATTTTCCTTCGCGCACAAAAAATTCTATTGATGAATTTGTGAGCATGGTTAAAAGTTTTGCGGTGTTGGCTAAAGAAAAAAATGCTTACGAAGTAACAATTCACGCAGCAAAAATAACCACACTGCTTTCGGAGCTTCACAACGATAAAACAGTGGAAGGTTTAAGCCGCTACGAAAACATTCAAGAGCTGCTAAACGGCATAAAGGAATTTGTAGAAGAAGATGTGGTGGGCGAAGGTGAAGACGAAGCCTTGCTTTCAGATAAATCTTTAGGCAGCTATTTGCAAAACATTACACTGCTCACCGGAGATGAAAAAGATAAAGACAATATTGATACCGTGAAGCTAATGACCATTCACAGTGCAAAAGGTTTGGAATTTCCTGTGGTGTTTATTGTGGGAATGGAAGAAAATTTATTTCCCGCAGGGCAATCTATTTACAGTTTAGAAGATTTGGAAGAAGAAAGACGATTGTTTTATGTAGCAGTTACTCGCGCAGAGCGTAAACTGTTTTTATCGTATGCTTCAACCAGATATAAATTTGGGAGTTTGCAATATTGCGAGCCAAGCCGCTTTTTAAAAGAAATACCGGAAGAAATTCTTTCCATTTTGGGCGATTTAAAACGTGAACAATCTAAGCAAATGCTTAATAAGCTTTCTACCACTATTAAAGTTCCTACACCTTCGCCTAAACCGCTTACCGGTATAGAAAATTTTGTGCCTGATGATGTGAGTAATCTGCAAACAGGTATGGATGTAATCCATGAAAAATTTGGCGAAGGGAAAGTGATTGCGATGGACGGGCAAGCTGCAAACCGTGTGGCTACTATATTTTTTGAAGGCTTCGGGCAAAAAAAGATTATGCTCAAATTTGCCAAATTAAAGATACTTAAACACAGCTAATGGAATTAACAGAAGCCATAGGAACAGGAGCTGCAATTTGTACTACTACTGCTTTTATTCCGCAAATTATTCAGATAGTAAAAACACGAAATACACAAAGCATTTCACTTACCATGTATTCTATTTTTACACTTGGTGTTTTGCTATGGCTGGTGTATGGTTTGTATCTTAATTCTTTTCCAATAATACTTGCCAATGCTGCCACTTTAGTATTGGCAGGCTGTGTGTTGCTAATGAAAATTTACGATGTGCAAAAAGGTAAAAACAAAGATTGAATTAAAAGCAAAGTCCTTTATGTGTACCATCGCACACCGGCATTTTATCGCTCATTCCACACCGGCAAATAGAAATTTTTTCTCGCTTTGGTAATTCATTTCCTTCTTCATCAATAATAATAAAATCGCCTAAAATAGAAATGGGACCTTTGGGTTTTAAAGTGATAACGCAGGCGGCTTTTTTTTCTTCAGTAAATTCTTCCATAAATATTTTTTAAAGCATTTTAAAATAGATTAAAATGCTATTCCATTACTATTCCCTTTTCTTGATTTACCATGCCATTTTCGCAGCGCAAAATTTTTGCAGGATACTTGCTAATAAGCTGGTAATTATGTGTTGCCATTAAAATGGCGGTGTTGTGTTCGCGATTTATTTTAATGAGCAAACGCATTATTTCATCTGTGGTTTCCGGGTCCAAATTTCCTGTTGGTTCATCGGCTAAAATTAGTGGAGGATTGTTAAGCAATGCGCGTGCTATTACTAGTCGCTGTTGTTCTCCACCGCTTAAATGCAATGGGTGCTTATGTGCTTTATCCAACAAGTTAAACTCAACTAAAAGTTCGTTTATTCTGTTTGAAATAGACTCACTGCTTACCCAGCCGGTAGCTTTTAAAACAAACTCTAAATTTTCGAAAACTGTGAGGTTGTGAAGTAGTTGAAAATCTTGAAAAACAATACCCAATTTTCTTCTAAGCAAAGGAATATTTTTTGCGCCCATTTCGTTTAAGTTAAATCCGCAAACGGTTGCTGTTCCCATTGCAATAGGCAAATCGGCATAAATGGTTTTCATTAAACTGCTTTTGCCGCTTCCTGTTTTGCCAATCAGATAAATAAAATCGCCCTGTTGAACTTCAAACGAAACGTTTACCAATACGGTTTTTTCGCTTTGCTTAATGCTTACGCCATCATACGCTATTACCAATTCTTCTGTGCTCATGCAGCTAAAATAGGAGAAAAATTTAAGTGCTAATTTTCAAATGGGTGTTTTGCCAAAGGCAATTTTGCAAACGGGTGATAATCGCCTTTTAAACCAATAGGTTGTTGTGTGCGAATATCGTGAACAATTTGAATGGAAGAGCGTGCTTGGTCTAAACCAAAACCATTTCCTGCCAAAATATGCTTGTAGCTTTCGGTGTGCAATTCTGTAAAACCATCGCTAAACTCTATTTCTTCGCCTTCGAGTAAAATACTACGATAGGTTTTTTTGCCCTTTGCTCTAAGTTCTTCGGGAACGGTTTCGCTGTTGATACTTAGGAACCAACGCACACGTGCCTTTTCAAACTCCAAAAATCCCGCAGCTCTATCGTGCGTGTGCAGATGCACAATATTTTTTTCAACCTTACCAAAAATAAAGCCAAGCATATCGTAAAAATGAACACCAATATTTGTTGCAATGCCGCCACTTTTGCTGCTATCTCCTTTCCAACTGGTGTAGTACCAATTTCCACGCGAAGTGATGTAAGTTAAGTCGAGATCGTATTTTGTATCGCGTTGGGTGTTGGCTACTTTTTCTTTAAGCGCAATAATGCTTGGGTGTAAGCGCAGTTGCAAAATGTTATATACTTTTTTTCCTGTTTCTTTTTCAAACTCTGCGAGCGAATCAATATTCCAAGGATTTAGCACAAGTGGTTTTTCGCAAATAACATCGGCATTGTTTTTTAGCCCAAAACGAATATGCGAATCGTGCAAATAATTTGGCGAGCAAATACTTACATAATTTACAGGATTGCCCTTGCGTTTTAGCTTATCTACATGCCTATCAAAACGCTCAAATTCAGTAAAAAAATCGGCTTCGGGAAAGTAAGAATCTATAATGCCTACACTATCAAATCTATCAACAGCGGCCACTAAATTATTATTGGTATCTTTAATGGCTTTCATGTGGCGTGGTGCGATGTAGCCGGCAATTCCTATAAGAGCAAAATTCATCTTAAAATGGTAATTTCTATTTTATTTTTTTGAAGAGAACGAAGGTAGTTATTTTTAGTTACTTGTAAATAATACATGCTATTCAAATGGTTTTTTACAGCAAGTAAAAGGAGCATTGAAAATACTATTATTTTACTGTGAGGCAAATAGCAAATAATAAAATATTAAATTTAGTTTCAATTCAAAACACGTTAAAAAATAGAACTATTGTGTTAAAAAAAACACGTTAAATAAAAAAATAAGCCGTTTAAAAAACTTGCAAATCGTTGATATATAACAATTTAGAACTTTATCGAAAAAAACGGACTATAAATGTCATTGATATTCAGTTTGTAATATTGAAATTCTGTTTACATTTGCATTGCAATTATTTCAAAAAAATAAAAAATTAAAACAATGGCTGATAACAAAACACAAGAAACATTACGTAGATTATTTTACGCAAGTGTTGGTTTAGCTACAGAAGTATCTGAAAAAGTACAAGAAGCTGTAGAAGACTTAATTGAAAAAGGAAAAATGAATGAAAAGGACGGTCAAAAAATCGTGAACGAACTTTTCAAAAAAACAGAAGGTCGCAGAGGGCAAATTGAACAAAAGTACAACGAAACTGTAAAGAAATTCGTTCGCTTAGGAGCTTCTGAAGCTGAAAAACTTTCAAAGAAAATTGAGAAATTAGAAAACAAATTGGTTATTAAATCTGCTAAAGTTACTGCAAAACCTGCTGCTAAGCCGGTTGCTAAAAAAGCAGTTGCTAAAAAAGCGGTAGTTGTAAAGAAAGCAGTTGCAAAACCTGCTGCTAAGCCGGTTGCAAAAGCTGCAAACACCACAACTAACGCATAATTAAGTTTTTCGTTTGTCCGTTTTATACTAAGGCTGCCTCCTGCAAAGGGGGCAGTTTTTATTTTAGCACATACGTTTAATCAATGTTGCCACTACGCTAAAATTGGGTTAATTTGTACTAAGAAAAATAATAGAAAAAGTGAGTTTTTTAATTGCAGGACTTGGAAATGTAGGCGATGAATATTCAGGCACCAGACATAATATTGGATTTGACGTTGTAGATAATCTGGCACAAAAAGCAGGAGCAACCTTTGCGCTCGATCGCCATGCCTACTTTGCAACTTACCGTTCGCGCGGCAAAAATATTTACCTTATTAAGCCAACTACTTTTATGAATTTGAGTGGTAAGGCTGTGAGATATTGGATGACAGAATTAAAAATTCAACAACAAAATTTATTGGTTGTTTTAGATGACTTAGCTATTCCTTTTGGCTCTATTCGCTTGCGCGGAAAAGGCGCAGATGGAGGACACAACGGGCTAAAAGACATTGATGCCACGCTTGGCAATGGCAACTACGCACGCTTGCGTTTTGGCATTGGCAGCAACTACCCAAAAGGCGCACAGGTTCATTTTGTTTTAGGAAAATGGAATAATGAAGAGCAAAAGCAACTGCCGGAATTATTGCAAAAATCTGCTGATGCGGCAACGGCTTTTATGTTTGAAGGCTTAGAGCGCGCAATGACAAAGTTCAACAAATAAAAGTTGCTTACAGTGGTTTTGCTTGCTTAAAATATTTCAAGTTGTAAGTAATTGTAACTAAGAAATAGCGCTGTAAAACCTGTGTACGCACATCTTCTAAATACGTTTCGTTTACAGTGCGCGAAATACTACTGTTTTGTCCAAGAATATCGAACACACTTCCTTTTACTTCAAGCGAGCGATCTTTCAAGAACTTATATGCTAACGAGGCATTCCACAAAAAGAAATTTTGGTTGAAACCCTGCGACACTCCTGCATAAACAGTATTATCAATAGAAGTATTAAATACAAATCCTTTCCAGAAATTCCAGTTGAAACTTGCATTCGCATTGTGTGAATAATAGTTGTTATTCTGCTGCTGGCGTAAGCTGTTTTTCACCACATTGTAATTACCCATGTAGCGGATTGTAAAATCAATTTTCTCGTTAATGTTGCTACCTAAAACAAAACCTCCCATTGCACTCATGGTGTTTGAAGTATTAGTGATACCATTTATTAAACTTGGAGTTCGGCTATAAGTAATTCCTGCATGGAAATTCAAATTGCTTTTAAGTGCTTTTACGGGCATACCATAACCAAAAAAACTACGCAAGCCCAAGCTGTTAGAAAGGTTCACCGGTTTAGTCAACTGCGACCCTGCATTCAACATAACATTGTTTTGCAGCAGCGTATCCCTAAGTGCAATAATAGTTGAATTGCCAATATAATTTTGAGTATAAGTAAAAGACACAAAGCCAAAAACACCACGCATGGTATTGTGATCCATGTTATTAAAGCGAACAGAAACAATATGCTGATAGTTCTGCTTTAAATTAGGGTTTCCGGTGCTTATTAAAAGTGGATTTGAATTATCTATTACATTTTGCATTTGCGAAATAGAAGGCGGAGTTGTGCTTGTGCTATAATTTATTCTGATGTTGCCCTGCTTGCTGAAATTGTATTTAAAAGTTGCATTAGGAAGTAAATTGTTGAAAGACTTTTTTACATCGCTTACGTTTGGATAAAGCTGTTTTCCTGTAAGTAGCGCGTATTGCATTTCTGCTCCGATGCTAAAATTTATTTTGTCGGTCTTTGTTTTTAAACGGTAATCGAATCCAACCTTATGTGTCATGTAAGTATTTTCAAAATTGCTTGAAAGCTGTAAGTTCCTTTGGTTGTAATTTTCCGTAACCGTATCTTTATTGAAAGTACTTTTATCTCGTTTGCTCCAACTGTAATTTGGTGTGTAAGTAAACTGCATCATGCTCAAATCGTTTATAGGTTCGGTATAAGCAAAATTTGCAGAGCCTGAATAATTTCTTGTGCTGTTATCTGTTTTTTGATTTAATTCAGTTGTGTCTTGCGCAATAGCAAAACTATTTTTTGAAATAAGAGTGGCATCTCCATCGCTATTGTTTAAATTACCTGTAAGCCCAACCGAGAACGTGCGTCCGGCTTTTGCAAACTTATGCTGAAACAATAAATCTAACGAGCCATTATAGCCAAAATTTTTAGTGCTGTAATTGCTGGAAAGTGAACTGATGGCATTGCCGTCTTTTAAACTGCTTATGCCATCTAAATTGCTCTTTTGGTTGTATTGTTGAATGCTGAGTTTTGGTGTAATGAACAAGGCATTATTGCTGTCTATGGCATATTCAAAACGAAAGTTTAAGCGATGGTTCATATTGCGTGTGGTGGACGCTGAAGTTTCTTTGTAATCGGTAGTTGAATCACCTTGTGCAAAATATTGACGATTGGTTTCGCTACTGTTTTTGTTATCTGTTAGGTTAAAAAAATAGCTTCCGGAAACTTTCACTTTATTGCTCCATTGGTCGCTGTAGTTTATGCCAACAGCCTGCGAAGTGGTAATGCCACCTTGCTGCCCAACCATAAAGTTTCCTGCGGGTGAGTTTTGCAGCATGCCAGGGCGCATTCTACCACCGCGCATTCTACCGGCACCGCTACTTCCCGAAAGCCCCATTAAATCATCCATTGCAAAGTTCTGCTGGTTAATATTGTTGCTCATTGCCAATACCGAAATTCTTCGGTTTCCGTTAAACCAATTCACGGTTGCTCCGGCACTGTAGCGGCTAGCGTTTATATAGCCATAACCGGCATAAACTTTACCAAATACACCATTGTTCATGTTGGGTTTTGTAATAATATTTATAGCGCGTTGGTCGTTGCCATCATTAAAACCAGTGAATCTACTTTGATCGCTTTGCTGGTCGTAAACCTGTATTTTATCTACGGCTTCTGCCGGCAAGTTTTTTAGTGCTGTGCTTGGGTCATCGCCAAAGAATGGTTTTCCATCTACCAATACTTTTTTTATTTCTTCCCCTTTTGCTTTCACGGTTCCATTTTCAACCGTAATACCCGGCATTTTTTGTATTAAATCTTCTGTGCTTGCATCTTTATTCGTTTTAAATGCAGCAGAATTATACTCCGTTGTATCTCCTTTTTGCACTGCCCGCACAGCCGTTTTTTCAATAGTAACACCTTTGAGTTCTTTTACATCTTCTGCCAATAAAATATTGGGCAATGCTATATTTTCGTTCTTGACATTTAATATCGAAAGTTGTGTTTTATAACTTAAGTAGGTATATTTCAGCAAATATTTTCCCGCAGTTACACTCATTGTAAACTTGCCGTTTTCATCAGTAGCCACGCCTTTCACAAAGGTAGAATCCTTTGCTTTTAAAAGCACAACACCCACTCCGGCAAGCGCACTATTGTCGCTTTTATCTAATACAACGCCACTTACATTTACTTGTGCAGATAAAAATTGAACACTAATAAATGTAACAAAGAATAAGGTTAAACGCACGGCAATATTTTACTGCGAAGATATTTTTAAGTATAAATGATGATGCCGAAAAATTGTGAAATAAGAAGCCCTATGAACTGTCGGCTTAGTTTTTCACCTTATCATGAAAGTTGATAATTTTAGAACTTCATAATATGCCTAAAATTCAAGTTCTAAATGCAACTTTAGCGCTCAGGTAAAGCGGTTGATAGTTGATATTATTTGTTGGTATTAAGCAAATTTTTTAGCTCGTCAATTTGCTTTTGTTGTTCTTGAATGGCTTTAATCATTGGCATAATAAATTCTGTATAACGAAGTGTATAGGTTTCGTTACTGTTGCTAGGTATTTCAATACCTGTAAAATTATAACCGCTTTCGCGCATTGCCTTTTCCACATCTTGTGCTATTAAGCCAGTATAGCGTATCTGTTCGGTTTCTTTATGATTAATTTTTTCGATAATAGAATCTGGAGTTCCCCATATTTTGTGTAATTCTGAGGGTTTTACGTTGTATGTTACAGGTTTTAGCTTGGTAATAAAATCCAATCCACTAACATCTTCCTTCACATTAGTTTTATATCTAGCATCACTATATGCTGTTATGCCAGATACTTGCGCACGAATAGAAGAAATAGAAGTATTGCCAAGTGCTATTTGATTGTTGGCAGTGATTTGACCATTTTGAACAGAATGTCCAATCATTGTAATATTTACTCGAGATGCTGTAATTGTTGATGATGCTCCTAAAAAGGTGCAGTTGGAGAAATTGATGCCCGATGCACCAGCTCCCGCATCAAATCCAATAGCTGTATTTCCTTGTCCTATTGTGTTGGAATATAAAGAATTGATACCTACGGAGGTGTTTCCAGTACCCCAAGTATTGTTTTCTTGACTCGATACCCCAAAAGCTGAATTTCCATTTCCAGAAGTATTTTTTAATAGTGCATTTAGCCCGAAAGCTGAATTACTTTCACCGGTAACCAATGCTCCTCCAAGCGCGTATGAGCCAACTGCAGTATTGTTATTTCCGGTGGTGTTTCCATTTAAAACATAACTACCCACAGCAGTGTTGCTGACTCCCGTAGAATTGCTATAGAGCGCGTTAGACCCAATGGCTGTATTGCTATTTCCTATAGTATTGTTTAAGAGTGTTTGATACCCGACACTTGTATTATATGATCCTGTTGTGTTCTTGTGAAGTGCCATAGAACCAACCCCAACAGTTCCAAATGCGCGGTTGTTATATAGCGCACTATCGCCTATTGCTACCGATTTATATGAGCTGCTATTAGCATTTAACATGGCTCTATATCCGATTGCTACTATATTATCTCCATTAAAAACGCTTGCAGCAGAGTTTCCAATTACTACATTTTGATTACCTGTGGAGTTGGAAAACAATGCAGATGCTCCGACAGCAATATTACTTACTCCAGAAGTATTACTCCAAAGAGCAGAATTGCCAACTGCTGTATTTAGACTGCCAGTATTCGTTTTGCCTACACTACCACCAATAAAAACATTTCTACTGTTTGAATTAGGTATTGAGTTTCCTGCTTCATATCCAATTATTACATTTTCAATTGCGCCATTTCCAATATAACCAGATCGAATATTGTTTACTTTTAAAACTAACGCATGATTATCGGTTGTTCCTAAAAAGTTGGTAGTTGAGTTTGTACCTCCATTACCAGTAAGCCCCCAAGCATTTGCTGCGCCATCGGCTCCAGTTGGACCGGTAACTCCAGTAGTGCCTTTGACTCCGGCTGCACCAGTAGCGCCTTTGGCGCCTTGCAATCCTTGTACACCAGTATCGCCTTTTGGCCCTGTAGGTCCTACACTGCCTCCGCTAATTGGCAATATCACAGAGTTGCCTCCGGTTATTGAAAGTGTTTTTGTGCTTCCCTCCCATACTAAGGTTTGTTCATCAGGAGCACTAAGTGCATAGGGAACACTTTCTAACTTGCTTGCTCCCATGCTTACATAATTGTTTCCTCCGGTTACATCAATTTCTACTTGTAAATATTTTACTCCACTTTTCCAATTTATACCAGAAAAAGAGCCTTGTGTGGGTGTTGCCGAGCCTATTACATGTGAAAACAATCCTAATGTATTTGTAGCTGAAGTTAAGGTTTCTGAGTACAAAATATTGCCAGTGGCACCTCCTTCGTGTATGGTAAAACGCAACCCTAAATTTGCATTAGACAAAACATTCCCTGATGCATCGCGCACTACTGATTGATAATTAAACCCTTGCGGAATTTGAGCTTGCAGTTCATGATATGCAAGGTGAAAGAAGAATAGTGCCAAGCTCATAGAAATGTATATTCTCTTCATAATGTTTTTATTAGAATTAAAATTGTTTATACAATTACAGTATTTGATTGCTTAGGTTTAGTAAGTACACACGTTGGTAATATTCGAGCTATTATTAACTATCGTTCCATCAGCTGTGCTATGTGAAAGTTGGCAACCAGCACTGCGAATAGACTCGCAGTTGTTTAATGTTAGTTGAGCTTTTGCTAATTCTCCTACTGCCAAATTTGTGATGCCTGTGCCAAAGCCTAATTCAGCTTGTCCGCCATCGCTTATTATTAGATAATTAAACACATTGTTGGTACTGTTAGAGCGCACTAACATTCCTCTCCACGAACCTGCAACAGCGTTTTCTCCACTTATTTGTACTGGCTTAACGGCTGTGCCGTTAATTTTTAATGAAGAAGAGGGGTGAACAATGAATGCAGAGTTTTCACTCATTGTTAAATGAACACCAGATGCCATAGTTGCTGGAGCCTGGAATGAAAGTGTAGAAAGCCCAAAGTAAGGAATAGATGTTTCAACAAAATTTACAGTTTCTGCTACTTCAGCATTAGATGACACTGAATAAATGCCGATATAATTTTTTGTATTTGCAGAGAAAGAGCAAGTGTTGAAAGCAGTATTGTTTAATTGTCCGGCATACATAAACACAGGAAAATTGTTGCACTGCTGTATAGTATTGCTGCTAAAGCCGAAGAGCTTTCCTGTTTCGTTAACCACAAGCCCACTTCCTGCGCTTTTTGAAATGGTTGAGTTACTCATTTTTAACCTTCCCGATACCGCTATTGCGGCATCTTGAATATTAGTTCCTCCTGCAACTTCAACACCTATTGCCCGCATTCCAGCATTTAAAATTTGAAAATGGTTTAACTCGTTGTTAGTACTATTGCTTTCAAAGCTTATACCTAACCAATAATTTTGCGAGACGCTGGAACCTCTCATAATAATTGGCTCTGCTGCTGTGCCATTTGCAGATAATGCTCCGCTATTTGTAACCCTAATGCCACCGCCATTGGAAAATTCAATAGTTACGTTCTTCTCAATAGTATAGACTCCAGAAGAAATTTCCACATCACAATCGCAGATATAATCAACGCCATTTGGATTATGATTAGTAAGTGTAATATTTCCTGAAACTAAACAGTCTAATTTTTTTGCTCCAAGAGGAGTTCTGTCTACTTCTTTTCTACAAGCAGAGAGAAAAAGAGAAATCAACAAGAAGATGAAGAGATTTTTTTTTGTTCGTATAATTTTCATTAGTTTGAGTTTATCTCACATAGTGTGAAATGCAATAATGACTATGAAGCATAAAAATTCGCATGGTGAATTGTATTGATTTGTGATGAAAAAGAAGAAGAATTGTGTATAAATATTGAAGATGATTAACCTCAAATATTGATAGAACAAGGCGCATGAAAACACTTGAATTGTTGCAGATTTTAGATAAAAATGAACGAACTGTATTTGTGAGGCAACTAAAGTTACACAAGAGAAAGAGCCTCTATAAACTATATGTGGAGTTACAAAAAGGCAATAATGTGATAGAAAAAGCGCAATTATTTCAAGCTACTTTTGGAACTCCTTATGCTGCTTCTAAAGATTATTTACTACGTAATGAACTACGGCTGCTCAATAATGAAATTGAAAACTTTATAGTGCACCAACCTCTAAAAGAGAGCGATGCACAAATTGAGAAACGAAAAGGGCTTAAGTTCCTAACAAGACTAAGAAATACAGGCAACTATCAACTGTTCAATCAGTACTTCAATGCCGCAGTTGAAGCCAAAAAAAATAAACACGATTATGAAACCTTAATAGACCTATATGCCATTAAAATTGAGTTTCAAATACACCACCAAGAAATTTCAAAAAGAAACTATTTAGATCTCATAGAATTACTTCAACTACAGCAGCAGTTTATGTGGGCTTGGATAAGCGAGATGCAAAGTGAAAATAAACTTAAACAGAATTTTGCTCATCGTGTATTACTCCAGTTAGGAAACACTGCTCAAATATTAGAAACAGATTACCAAGCCAAACTTCCTAAAGAAGCTAACGAATTGACACAATACAATGAGTTAATTGCTAAAAGCTACTTACAGCATGGGCAAGAAAAAATAGAAACATTACTTACAGCTCTAAAACTACAACCAAGAGCATCAGCAATAAGACCGGAGAAAGAAAGAGACGCACTAACAATTTTGGGCAATATTGGACTGGAGTATTTTTTAGAACACCAGTTTGATCAAGCTCACGCCTATTACAAAAAAGCAAATTCATTGATGCATGAGCAGAATCTAAACATCGAGCTTTTGTTTAATTTTTGTGTGAATGCTTTAGCTATTGGAAAGCATAAAGTACTCATTGAAATGGAAGCTAAATATCGCCACCAGATTCAGTTTAATGTTAAGTTGCGTTATCGTTTTTTATACTTTACTGCCATAGCATATTTGTTTGATAACAATCCACAGCAAGCCTTTAACCTTTTAGATCATGAACCGCATAAAAGACCAGAGCATGAATACTATTTTTATAGGTTAGTATATGCGATGGTGTATTTTCAATTAAGAGATTACACCTTAGCTAAACGCGAATTAGAAAATATTTTACAGAGTTTTCGCTTTCGACAATCTGCTCCACAATACGACAAACCTTTGGTAAAATTTATGCTTCGTCTTACCGAAGTAGCAGATATAAAAGGACACGAAAAATATTTTTCTGCTGCGCTCAAAAAAGCTAATATACATCACCATAAAAATTCCAATACTGAGTCGCAGTTCAGCACAATTATTTACACTTGGACAAAGTGGCAATGGAAAGAATTACAAAAGAAAGAAAATTAGAAACTCAAGTTTTAAATCAGCGAAAAAATCCTATCTTTCGATTCATCTCGCGGAGAATTTCAAAAAAAATCAAAAGTTTAATAAAGCAACAACTTCATTTTTATTCCCGCAATTAAAAACCAATTTTAGCCACATGAAAAACCGATGGTTATGTGGTGTTTTTTTGCTGATGAGTTTGTGTGCTGTTGCGCAATATCCGCACTACTATACCATAAACGATGAAAACAACTTGCCGAGCAATGTAGTTTACAGTTTGCTTCAAGATGAAAAAGGATTTATTTTTATTGGGTGCGATGCAGGCTTGTATAAGTTTGACGGAGTGCGATATACCCCTGTTTTGTGCGATGGGACACCCAAGCGAAAAACGGCTTAAATTTCTAATTTGAAAATTCCTATGATTTCACTTTGTTCATTGGTTTTTATCAATAACCTATTGTAGATGTTATTTGAATATGGTGTTTTGAAACTTACTTTATAGATAGTCTTGACTATGTCTATAGCTTGTTCTGTACTGCATTTAGCATGTTTCTCTTTTAAACGTCTTTCTAGTTCTTTATATACTTTGCAAGCTGCAAATGATATACAGATATGAGCTTCTATTCTTCTTTGTAGCCTGTGGTAAATCGGACGTATTTGGAGATCTGATTTCGATATTCTAAAAGTCTTTTCTATTTGCCAAAGCTGACTGTATTGATCTATAACTTCTTCTTTAGTTAATCCTGCATTGGTTATATATCCTTTGAGACCATCCCATTTATCGTCATCAGTGTACCTATCGTAATTGATAGAGATATTTACTTTTCCGTCTATCTGTAAATATTTATTGTAGCCTCTGTTGTTGATGTTTTGCTTGGTAAGTTTTCCTGTGATAATTGCTTTTTCTGGTTTTTCTAATCCTCTTTTTCTATTTTGGGAATCTTTATGTGCTCTGCTCTTTTTATATCCAATAATAAGTTTTTCGTTATCCGAGAGGTTGATAATAAGACTTTCTTTGTCTTGTAATGATAGATTGAGGATTTGCTCGGTCGCCTCTTTATTCATATTCTTAATACGTGCCCCGAGTATGTATTGATAGTTTTTCTCTTTAAGCAATAATATATTCTTGTTGGATAGTAATCCAGCGTCTGCAACCACTATCAGATTTTCAACTTTATACTTTTGGCTGAAGTGGTTGATGACTGGCAATAAGGTATCGCCTTCATATTTATTTCCTTCAAAAATTTCATAATCTAACGGATAGCCTCCAACACTTACCAATAACCCCAATACCATCTGTGGGTGCTGATGCTTCCCATCTTTACTAAATCCTGTTTTCCGCAAATCATCTTCATTGGCGGCTTCATAATATAATGTAGTTACATCATAAAATACCACTGAAAGGTTATTGCCTAACACTTGTAAGGTGTGATGTAGGCTTATCTCCTCTACTTTCGCAATCTGTTCCGAATGAAGTTTATCCAAATACCTGTAAATGCTGTAAACACTTACTTCTATACCTTTGTATTTGAATAAATAATCGGTGGTTTTAAGTTTGCTTACAGGATAAATAAGGCGTGTGATGATTAAGTGTCTGAATAGCTCATCTGCAATAACACCAAAGCCGATGTCGTCAAAAATTTACCCCAACAAGAGTTCTGGACCGACCAGTTCCATCGCATTTAGACTGTTGATGAAAGTATCTACAAAAGATAATTCCTTTTCTTTATCGAATGGAAGCAATGATTGTCCACCATGCGTTTCAATTATTTTTTTTGCTTTCGTTACTAAAAAATCAATCTCAACGGAATCAGTAGAACTACCAACGGTTTGATACAAAATATACTTACCCGAAGATTTATCAATAATCTGTACACTTGTTGATCCACTTTTGTTCTTTTTGCATCTTACAAACATATAATTCAAAGGTAAAAAACAAGCGGGACACCCAAATTGACATCAGCTATTCAATACTGGTAAGGGTTTCAGAGGATGGACTTCAACTACCGCACAAAACAGGAGGTTTGCTTAAATCAGTAGTGAGATTGTAGTCAATTTCAAGCCCTCCCGCTACGTTGTAAATAGCGCTATATCCCTCTCTGCAAAAGTGGAGAGAGATTTTTTTATTTCACCATATCGGTTTTTATCTACTTTTTTTAACGCTTCTACTACTTAAACCCAAAATGGGTTTCTATATCGTAGCGACAATAAAACAAATTAAAATGAAAAAATTAATGACTATCGCATTGATGCTATTTTTTGCAGTAGCATCTTCTAATGCGCAAGCAACTTTGCAATCTACAGCACAAGTTAAACAAGGTAAATCTGCAAAGCATATAAAAGCCACACCGGAACAGAGAGCGCAAAACGCAGTGGCAAAACTGGACAAAGTGGTAACGCTCACTGCCGACCAAAAAACTAAAGTACAAGCGTTAGCTATCGAACGAGCTAAAAAGGTAGATGAAGTAAGAGCAAAATACAAAGGACAAGAAAATGCTAAAGAAGCAGCCAAAGCCGATTTAGCGCCAATTCGCAAAGAGTTTCGCAAAAATGTGAAGGCTTTGCTTACCCCAGAGCAACTTCAAAAACTAAAAGCTAAGGCAAAAGAACAAAAAACACAGAACGATGCGCTTGATAAAGACGAATAAAAATCTTTGATAGCAACTATCTCTTATGCAGGCAAAGCACAGATAGTTCAATAAGTGCAGTAAGTTTTATTCCTAAAGTAAAGCTTGCTGCATTTTTAGTTTATTGCTAATTTGTACTAAACAGAAACCTTTTGTTTCAAGATGTGCTAAAATATTCAACATAAATTCAAACAGCTTTGTACATTCGTGCATCTAAAAAAGTGATTTAAGAATATATAGAAATGAATTTACACGAGTATCAAGCAAAAGAATTGCTTAAAAAGAACGGAGCTTCAATTCAAGAGGGTATTGTGGCAGAAACAGTAGAACAAGCCGTAGAAGCAGCAAAGAAATTAGATGAACTTTACAATAGCAAATGGGTGGTGGTGAAAAGCCAAATTCATGCAGGCGGAAGAGGTAAAGGGAAAATTCGCGGCACAGAACAAAATGGTGTAGCACTGGCTAAAAGTTTAGATAAAGTAAAAGAAATTGCAAGTAATATTTTAGGTGGTGTTTTGGTAACCAAACAAACCGGAGCAGCCGGAAAAACAGTTCACAAAATATTGGTGGCACAAGATGTTTATTACCCGGGCGAAAGCGAACCGAAAGAATTTTACATCTCTGTTTTAATGGATCGCGGCACAGGCAAAAATGTGTTTATCTATTCTACCGAAGGTGGTATGGATATTGAAGAAGTGGCAGAAAAAACACCGGAATTAGTTCATAAAGAATGGATTGATCCTTCGCAAGGCTTACAAGAATTTCAATGCCGCAGAATTGCATTTAATCTCGGCTTAAGCGGCAACGCTTTTAAAGAAATGACCAAGTTTGTAAAAGCACTTTACAAAACCTACATCACCAGCGATGCTGCAATGGTGGAAATAAATCCGTGCTTAAAAACTTCTGACAATAAAATTATTGCAGTGGACGGAAAAATTTCGTTAGACGATAACGCGCTTTACCGCCATCCTGATTTAGAAGCGTTGCGCGACATTAGCGAAGAAGACCCAACAGAAGTGGAAGCAACCAATGCCGATTTAAACTATGTGCAGTTAGATGGAAACGTTGGCTGTATGGTAAACGGAGCCGGATTGGCAATGGCAACAATGGATATGATAAAACTAAACGGAGGCGAGCCTGCAAACTTTCTTGATGTAGGCGGAACTGCCAATGCGGAGCGTGTAGAAAAAGCTTTCAGAATAATTTTGAAAGACCCAAATGTAAAAGCCATTTTGGTAAATATTTTTGGCGGAATTGTACGCTGCGACCGCGTAGCACAAGGTGTAGTAGATGCCTATAATTCAATCGGAAATATTCCTGTGCCGATAATTGTACGCTTGCAAGGAACCAATGCCGTTGAAGCTAAAAAGCTGATTGATGAAAGTGGACTAAAAGTTCGCCCGGCAATTTTGCTTAAAGAAGCTGCCGAAGAAGTGCGAAAAGCTTTAGCATAGCAGTTTTTATAGTAAACTAAAATATTTCCCCCAATACAATTTTGTGTTTATAGATATTTTTAAATAATGACCTCCCAAAACGCACAAAACGAAACCGCAAATTCAAGTAATTGGCATAAGGAAATTATGCAAAATTTGACTTTACTTCCACAGAGTTTACTTGAAAGTAAAGAGCTAAAGCAATTTCTATCGCAACTTGATAAGAAGTTACGCAACACTGAAAGCGATAAAGATCTTGCGGAACATTCGCTGCGAATTGTAGAGATTGAAAAAAGAGAATTAGAAAGAAAAATAGCTGCAACCAATGAGAAATTCGATTTGGCATCGCAAGCATCGCAAGCCGGAATTTGGGAATGGATGGGAACCACAGGTCAAATTTCGTGGGACGACCAAATGTTTAGAATTTACGGCATTGAAAACAAAGATTTATACTCCGATTTAAGTAAATCATTTTTCGACTTTGTGATACCGGAAGATAAAGCAAATCTGCGCAATAGCTTTTCTTCAATTAGCATAGTTTCTAATATTTTTAATACAGAATTTAGAATTTGCCGCGAAAGTGATCAAGCAATACGAAATCTTGAACTTACTGCTTTAATAAGGTTTGATTTGCGCTCAACACCCGTGAGAATGGTTGGTGTTTGTGTTGATGTTACAGAGAAAAAAATTACAGAAGCCGAGCGTTTGCAGTTCGTAAACAATTTGATAAACTACAACAAGGATTTGGAAGATTTTGCTTTTGTGGTTTCGCATCGCTTGCGCTCACATACTTCAAAATTTCAAACTGCTATTTCGGTGCTTACCAATGTGGCTTCTATCGAAAAATTGCGTGATATAATTATTGAGGAAGTAAACAAAGAAGCTAAAATGATGGACGAAACTTTGCGCGATTTAGCAAAGGTATTAAGTCTAAGAAGTGAGAACCATATTTTTGAAAGCATTCCGCTGAAGAGCTTTGTAAAAACAGTAGTAGATTCTTTTACCAGCACAGATTGCGAATTTCTATTGAAGATAAACAAAGACCTGAATATTTTAGGCATTTGCAATTACCTTTCCAGTATTTTTAATGAACTAATTCAAAATGCTATAAAGTTTCAACGAGAAAGTGAGAAGTTGATTATTTCTATTATCGCGAAAGAAAATGCAAACGAGATAGAAATAATTTTTAGCGACAATGGAATTGGAATAGATATGGAGAAAAATGAAGCAAAGCTGTTTGGACTATATCGAAAATTCAATTTGAATATTGAAGGAAAAGGAATAGGTTTACACATCGTGAAGAAACAAATGGATATTATGAACGGAAAAGTGCGCATTCAAAGCGAACCCCAAGTTGGCACCACAATTAGTCTATTATTCCCAAAGTATAAAACATAAACAAAATGGAAAACAACACCCAAAAAGATTACCACATTCTTCTAGTTGATGACGACCGCGCATTCAATTTTCTAAACGAAAAAATTATTGAGTTTGAAAAATTTGCATCTAAAATTTCAAGCCAAGTAAGCCCTGTTGAAGCATTGGATTTTCTAAAATCAACGATTGATACAGAACCAGAAACTTTCCCCGATTTTATTTTTTTAGACATCAATATGCCGGAAATGGACGGCTGGGAGTTTTTAGATGAATTCTGCAATTTGCCACACGGCTATATTTCTAAAACGCGAATTTTTATTCTCACGTCTTCGCTTAATCCATTGGATATTGAAAAAAGTAAAACCTATAACAATGTAAAAGGCTTTGCTTCTAAACCGCTTACTACAGAAGTTTTAAACTTTATCCGCAGCGAAAAAACAAATCAATTTATTGTGCTTACTTAAACTTAAGCAGCCGAAATTTCAACAAACATTGCAGCCGAAAAACTACGGTTAGCAGCCAAACTCAAAACACCTTCTTTCTTGGTGAAATCAGTTGGTTTCCCTGCCGTGTCGGCACAACCGAGCCAAGGCTCAATACACACGTAAGGCGCACCTTCTTTTGTCCAAATTCCAAGATAAGGAAAGTCGCTAAAACTCACTTTTAGCTGCTGTGTGTTTTTCTTGCTTTTTATAGTTATGCTGCGCGAAGAAATATCTTTAAAAATGAGCGCATCATCATTAAACAATTCAGGAGTTAAATCTATTTTGCCATCAGCAGAAACCAAATCTTTTCTGCCATCAAAAAATCCTTCATTGTTGATGCGGTGTCGCGTTAAATTTTCACTCTTTTCAAACTCAATAAAGTAATCGTTGAAACTTTCATTTGTATTAAACGGAACATTAAAAGCAGGATGTGCGCCAAGCGAAAAACAAAGCGTTTCGTTGCTATTATTTATCACTTCAAAACGTTGTTGTAGCTTGTTTTTACTTAATGAATATTCAATTCTAAATTCAAATTTAAAAGGAAAATTTTTTTCTGTTGCTTCGCTACTTTTTAAACTAAAAGTTAGCGAAATTGGAGTTTGAGCAACTAACTCAAAATCACTTTTTCGGGCAAAGCCGTGTTTCTCTAAAGGGTATGTTTTTTCACCGAAATTTATTTGGTCATTTAAGCATCTGCCAACAATTGGAAACAAAACCGGAGCGTGCCAGCCCCACCATTTTTTATCCGCTTGCCACAAATGCTCAACACCGTTTTTTTTGTTTAAAACAGAAGTGAGTTCTGCACCAAAATTGCGAACACTCACTTTCAAAAATTCATTTTCAATATTGTGCATAAATTATTGCGTTGTTAAATGCGGTAAATTTCTAAATTCGTTACTTTCAAAAACAAAAATATGACAAGATTTTTTCTATTCCTTTTTCTCTTTGCCATAGGTTTTTCAACCCAAGCCGATAAGCTTACAAAGGCACAAAAGAAGCAACTAAAAAACGAATTAAAAGCTTACAAAAAAAACCTTGAAGGTTACTACCAGCAAAAAGAAACAACCCAAAAAGAGAGTGAAGAAACGGCTACTCAAATGCAAAAATTAAAAGATGATTTAGCTGTTGCAGAAGGCGAAAAAACTGAATTAACCAAGCGTTTAGATGCTGCCAACCGTTTGTTGGGAGAGTGCGAAACACAAGCAAAAGCCGTTGCCGAAACCGACCCTTCAGATATTCCAATGGGAACGGTTTACAAAGTACAAATCGGGTTTTACAAAAAGTACGACATCACTGCCAACTTTGAAAAACCAAAGTTTATCGGCTACGAAGATGTTGAAGGTTTCAAACGTTATATCATCAGTTCTTTTGACACTGAAGAAGCAGCTGAAAAATTAAAAACTGATTTGCGTGGCTTAGGAATTAAAGATGCTTTTGTTGCAAAATATGTGGATAAGCAACGCGTATTTGAATGGGAGAAAAACCCAAAATACAAAGGAAAAAAAGCACCGGAGTCTTGGAAAGACGTGGTGAAAGAAAAGTAAGCCAATATACTTTCCCGAGTCTAATTTTGTTACAGGTTTTAATAAAAGCCAAAGAAAAATCATGCGTATTTTAGTTGTTGGAGAAGAAGAAAGAAGAAATACCTTACGTGAAAAATTCGCGAAGCAATGCCCACAAATAGAAGTAGAAATAAGCGATGGCGATGCCGAAGAAGATTTTGATGAATACGATGCCATTTTCGATTTGAATTTTGATGACGATAGCGAAAATTTTCAGCAGTATGCAGCACTTCGCGAGAAACCAATTTTTGTAAGCGCTTTAAAACAACAGTTGGCAGAAGCCGTTTATTTAGGTGATGTAAAAATCCGCTGCCGCTTGTTTGGCATCAATGCGTTACCCGTTTTTTTAGAAAATGATATTTGGGAAATCAGCACTTTTAGAAAATTTGAAACGCCAGAATTAGAAAAGCTCATGCAACTGTTTAACCAAAAATGGTTGCCGGTAGAAGACCGCGTTGGCTTAGTAAAAGCACGTGTAATTTTTATGATTATCAACGAAGCGTGCTACACTTTGCAAGAAGGCACAGCGAGTATCGAAGATATTGATTTAGCGATGAAACAAGGAACAGGCTATCCTTTCGGGCCATTTGAATGGTGCGATAAAATCGGCATCACCAATGTGTTTGAAACTTTAGCGGCTTTGTATGATGACACTAAAGACGAGCGCTACAAAATTTGCCCGCTGTTGAAGACTAAATATCTGCGCAACGAAACTTTTTACCGCGCAGCAAAATAAATTTTACAGACAATGAAAATATTGTCGGCAACACAAATAAAAGAAGCAGATGCGTTTACGATTGCAAACGAACCAATCGCTTCCATTGATTTAATGGAGCGCGCAGCTTCAGCTTTCACCGATAAATTTTTAGAACTGTTTGATGTTTACGATAAACCAATCACTATAATTTGTGGTATAGGAAACAACGGTGGCGATGGCTTGGCAATAGCGCGATTACTGCATTTTTTACGTGCAAAACCTTCGGTGTTTATTATTGGCGATAAACTAAAAGCAACAGAAGATTTCAATAAAAATTACGAGCGACTGGAGGCAACTCAAGTTCCTATGTTTTTGGGAAATGAAAAACTGCAACTTGACATAAACAAAAGTGAAATTGTAATTGATGCGCTTTTCGGAATAGGGCTTTCGCGCAAGCTTGAAAATGTTTACAAAGAAGTGGTTGAATGTATCAATCAATCCGGCAAAACGGTTGTGAGTGTTGATATGCCATCGGGATTATTTTGCGATGTTTTAAACAAAGAAAACGATACTTTAATTTGTGCTGCACACACTATTACTTTTCAGCAACCTAAGTTGAGTTTTTTATTTCCCGAAAACGAAATGTTTTGTGGCAATGTTCACACTGTAAATATTGGGTTGAACAAGCGATTTTATAGTGAAACAAACAGCGATTATTTTATTTCTGAGAAAGCAGAATTTTTAAGTGCAAAAGTGTTTCACCGCAACCGGTTTTCGCACAAAGGAACTTTTGGGCATTTGCTTTTAGTGGCAGGCAGCAAAGGCAAAGCAGGAGCTGCTGTTTTGAGCGCAAAATCTGCATTGCGCAGTGGTGTTGGTTTACTCTCAATACTTTCTGCTGCGGCAAATATTCCGGTGTTGCAAACTGTTGTAAACGAAGCGATGTGTTTGGAAGATGAAGCGCAAAATTTCATTACAAAAATAGAAGCAGAATTTCCCGATGCCTTTGCGATTGGACCCGGAATTGACACAAATGAAAATACAGCAGATGCGCTTTTACTTTTTCTAAAACAAAACGAAAAACCATTAGTGTTAGATGCAGATGCGCTAAACATTTTAGCGCAGCAAAAGGAGTTTAAAAATTTGTTTCCAAAAGAATGTGTAATTACTCCGCACCCAAAAGAATTTGATAGACTTACAGGAAAGAGCAATAACAGTTTTGAGCGCCTGCAAAAAGCGCGAGCTTTTTCAAAAGAACATAAAGTTGTGGTGGTGCTGAAAGGCGCACACACTGCGGTGGTTGAGCCAAGCGGAAATGTTTATTTCAACTCTACCGGAAATGCAGGAATGGCAACTGCCGGAAGCGGTGATGTGCTAACCGGAATAGTTGGTAGCTTTTTAGCACAAGGTTTATCTGCTTTAGAAGCTGCGCGTTTAGCAGTTTTTTTACATGGCTTAGCCGGTGATTTTGCAGCTAAGGAAAAAACAGAAATGGCTTTAATAGCAGGCGATATTATTGAATTTCTGCCGCAGGCAATAAAAGAAATGTCCTAACTTTTTAGTTTGCACACATGCTGTTCGATATGTTATTTTGGGCAAATACCGATACTGCACTTTACACAGGTTGCTTAGAATAACAACTTTTTCATTTCTTCAACCCAAATTTTGCAGTAGAAATTTAAGCGAGATGAAATAATACAAAATAGCCGCAAAACTGTGATAAAAGCATAATGAATTATGTTTTTTGAACAGTTGAAGCAGATATAAAGTAGTATTTTATCGTAGCAAAGAATCTACTGCAAAATCTGGGTTCAATTTGCTTTTTCTGCTCGTGCTTTCATATCTTGCAGCAGTTTCTTTTTGGTGTATCTTCCTGTCCAAGGGTTTATATCTTTCCCAAATTGAAAAGCCCGAGTAATGGTAAACCCTAATCTAAATTGCCCTTGTGCCCAATTGTTGGCGTTGTAAACCAGATAGTCATTTTCTAATAACCCTCCGGTATTGGTTAGGTTAATTTGAAAAACGTGTCCTCCGGTTTCAATTTCATAACCAAGGTGAATTCCGGGATAGTATCCTGCGTTTTTAATACCGCGCACCATTGGAAAATACTCTCTGAATGTGGCTCCATTTTTAGTAATTGGCAAAAAATATTCAAAAACAATGGCAGAGCGTTTGCTCACTTTTGCTCGTGCTAAAAACCCCATCACAAACAAACCGTTTTTATCGTTTGGCAACACTAAATTTCGCCAAATAAAAGTAGGCGAAAGCTGCAAACTAAGCCAGCTTGTAGCTTTTATGGCTATCTGCGACTGCAATACATAGCTGAAACGGTGATACCATTTGGGGAAGCTCTGCAACAATTCCGGTGCATTTTTTTGTTGCCGCTGTGCGCTCACTGCCGCTTGTGCTAAAAACGAAATGCTCATTGGATATTTAAAGTCAGTAGTTTGCCGCAGTGCGCGATACTTTACATTCGCAAACCACAGCTCGTTGAGTGCACCATTACCTTTGGCACGCCCCCAGCCTGCACTCAAATTTTCCAATATTCCGTAATCTAACGAAAAAAGAATATCAGCAGCCTGATCGAAACCAAACATATTATGTATGTGGTCGTTTGGCGCAGATGCTATATTGCCAAAGCGGTGCGAAATGCGGAAGTCTAAAGCATTCTTCTTGGTCATTTCTACTGTTTGCACATTTATGAGCCGCGTAGATTTAAATGTGGCAAACACATATTCTTTGGTCTTCTTTTTTTGATCCTTGGTTAATTCATCCATTAAATCTTGCCCCTTGGTGCTTGTAACAACAAAAGCAAATACAGATAATAGAAGTAAATATTTTTGCATCAGTACAGTATTTTGATTAAGAAAAAGGAGTGTACAATATATTATTGTTCCGAAAAAAACAAGCAAGCCTATAATTTTATCAAAAAATAATATTTATCTTTCCTTTGATGTTAAAAACAATTCTTTATGAAAAAAACTATTCCAAACATTAGTAGTAGTACTTGTTACCACAAGTGTAATCGGCATTTCTTCTTGTAACAAAGAACTTGATGTGCTTTACAACATGCCGGACTATGAATTTTGTATTCCTGCATAAACATATTCTTCGAGCACAGGATTGGTGCAATATTTTCCTCTTGATAAAGATTTAATTAAAAAGGCCTTTGATGCTGCTTCTGCAGACTTTTCTGAGGGCAAAATTACTTCTGCAAAAATTACAGGCATTACCCTTAAAACAAGCGAAACAAAAAAACCAGTATTAAATGGATTAAATACGGTAGCAAAAGGTGTACAAGGATATATTGTTAATTCACACTCGAGCGCTCTTGATGATAAAAGTATGGTGGCTTCTACAAACACAAATATTCCTACAAGTGCAACAGAGATAGAACTCTCAGTTAGTGGTATTGATTTAACCAGCCTACTTGCAAGTTCCGACACTACATATCTTGCTTTAAAAGTGTAGAACGTAGATAATTCTCCTGCTGCTTGTGTAAAGCTAACTAAAGGAGTAATTAAATTTAATGTGAAGAAATAATACATTCAGCATCTACGGCATTCTATTACTAACAATGTAGTGGTATGCGTCTATAACATTTGCCAAATGAAATTTGGATAATAAAAATCTGAGTTTTATTTGGCATGTTTGCTAAATGGCAGAAATTGAAGCAACTACAGCGACAACTACTTCAACAGAAACTTATGTAAGGGCATTTCGGTTAATGGCAACTGCCAAAGCCATGGCCGAATTATTTGAAGAACGAAAAGACATTTGTGCAAAATATGTTCATGCTACTTCGCGCGGACACGAAGCCATTCAGTTAGCTACGGCACTTCAGTTAAAGCCGCAAGATTTTGTTTTTCCATACTACCGCGATGATGCTATGCTGCTCGGCATGGGATTTTCGCCTTTCGATTTAATGCTTCAGCTTTTGGCAAAAGGTACCGATTATTTTAGTGGAGGAAAAACCTATTATGCTCATCCTTCTTCAAACAGAAGCGACTTGCCAAAAATTCCACATCAAAGTTCAGCCACAGGAATGCAGGCAATTCCTGCCACCGGAACAGCACAAGGCTTGCAATACAAAGAGTTTCATAATTTAGAAAAATTTGATCGGGGCGAAGAACCAATAGTAGTCTGTTCTTTGGGCGATGGCTCCATTACAGAAGGTGAGGTGAGTGAAGCTTTCCAAATGGCAGTTTTGCACCAATATCCAATTATTTATTTGGTACAAGACAACGAATGGGATATTTCAGCGCATTCATCAGAAATTCGCGCGCAAGATGCTCCGGATTTTGCCAAAGGTTTTAAAGGACTTCGGGTAAAAAGCATAAACGGAACAAACTTTAAAGAGTGTTTGCAAACACTTCAAGAAGTAGTAGCAACTGTGCGAGAAGATAGAAAACCGTATATGGTTCATGCAAAAGTTCCGTTGCTAAATCACCACACTTCGGGTGTGCGAAAAGAATGGTACCGCCCAAAAGAAAACTTAGAAGCCGATGCCAAGCGCGATCCATATCGTTGGTTGCGACTTTTTATACAAAGTGTAGGAAAAACAGAAGATGAAATTGTAGCAATAGAGAACGAAACAAAGCAGTTTGTTGCCGCAGAATTTGAACGCGCTTTGCAAGAGCCGGATCCAACTCCTGAAAGCTTAACGCAACATATTTTTGCTCCAGAAAATATTTTAAACGAAGAAGGAAACCGAAAGCCCGAAGGCGCAGAAACGGTGGTGATGGTTGATGCTGCGCTCCATGCAGTTGATGAAATTTTGCGTAAGCACCCGGAAGCATTGCTCTATGGGCAAGATGTGGGTGGTGAACTCGGAGGTGTTTTTCGCGAAGCGGCTTTATTGGCAAAAAAATATGGAGAAGATCGTGTTTTTAATACGCCAATTCAGGAAGCATATATTGTTGGAAGTACTGTAGGAATGAGTGCCACAGGCTGTAAGCCAATAGTTGAAATTCAGTTTGCAGATTATATTTTTCCGGGGCTTAACCAACTTTTTACAGAAGTTAGCCGTTCGTGTTATTTAAGCAATGGCAAATTTCCTGTAAGTGCTGTGTATCGCATTCCCATTGGTGCTTACGGTAGTGGTGGCCCTTATCACTCATCGAGTGTAGAGAGCGTGGTGCTGCAACTCAAAGGCATAAAAATTGCTTATCCGAGCAATGCTGCCGATATGAAAGGACTTTTAAAAGCTTCTTTTTACGACTCAAATCCGGTAGTGATTTTTGAACATAAAGGTTTGTATTGGAGCAAAGTTCCGGGTACGCAAGAAGCCAAAACGCCCGAGCCTGATGAAAACTATATTATTCCTTTTGGCAAAGCCAGAGTGGCTTTAGAGGCCGAAAAAGAAAAAGTGGAAAGCGGAGAAACATTAGTGGTAATCACTTATGGAATGGGCGTTCATTGGGCGCTAAATGCTTCAAAAGATTTTGTTGGGCAAATTGAAATTATTGATTTGCGCACCTTAAATCCTTTGGATAACGAAGCTATAGAACAAGCTGTAAAAAAACACGGCAAAGTGATTGTGCTTACTGAAGAAACTATTACACATTCTTTTGCCGAAGCTCTTGCGGGTAGAATTTCATCTCAGTATTTTGAAAACTTAGATGCGCCTGTAAAAATTATTGGCTCAATAAATACACCTGCAATACCGCTAAACAGTACGCTTGAAAAAGCTATGCTGCCAAATGTAGAAATAGTAAAAAATGCAATGCAAAATTTATTAGCATGGTAAGGCAAAAACCGTATCCATTTTGTTTGAATTTTTTTTCTGCTTTTCAAATGAAAGCACTACTGATTTTATGTGTTACGGCTACATTGCTTTCACTTTTTTCTTCTTGTAAAAACGATGTTGATGAAGCTAAAAAAATTACCCTGCGCACCAATACCAATATTGAAAAAGCGACCAATATTGAAATTGTTTTTTCAGAGCAAGGAGTAAGCCAAATTGTTGCCAATGCACCGGAGTTGTTGCGCTATGCAGTTGAAAAGCCTTACATGGAATTTCCGAAAGGAATAGTGCTTAAATTTTACAGTAACAAAAAAGTTGAAAGCACCATGACTGCAAATTACGCTATTGCACAAGAAGGCGACAAAAGAATGGTGGCGCGAAATAATGTGGTAGTGATAAACAACAAAGGTGAAACGCTAAATACCGAAGAACTTATTTGGGACGAAGCGCAAGAAATAATCTACAGTAATGCTTTCGTGAAAATTTCTACCAAAGATGAAATAATTATGGGCACCGGAATGACCGCCAACCAAAACTTTACCAACTATGTGATTAAGAATATTTCAGGCATTATTAAAGTGAAGCAAACTGAATTGTGATGGCAAAAGGAAAACTCTATTTAATTCCCTGTTTATTGGGCGGTGAAGACACTTCAATTTTGCCCGATTACAACAAAAACTTACTTGTAGAAATTTCGGTATTTGCAGTAGAAAATTTGCGCAGCGCACGAAGGTTTTTGCGCAGTGTTGGCTATTCAAAAAACTTCGATACCGAAGTGCTTTTTTTTGAGTTTGATAAACATCAATCATCGCAACAATTTCAACAAGTTATTGCTGCGCTTAACAATGGAAAAAATGTTGGAATTATTAGCGAAGCAGGAAATCCTTGCATTGCCGATCCCGGTTTTGAATTGGTAGCCAAAGCGCATCGCCAAAAAATTGAAGTTGTGCCGCTGGTAGGACCAAGTTCCATTTTGCTAGCTTTAATTGCATCGGGCTTTAACGGACAAAATTTTTGTTTTCACGGTTATTTGCCAATAGAAAATACTGATAGAAATAAGAAGCTAAAACAAATTGAAAACGAGAGTTTAAAAAGCGGAAGCACTCAAATTTTCATGGAAACGCCTTACCGAAATCAAAAACTATTTGAGCAAATTTTACAACAGTTTCAAGCTGAAACAAAACTGTGTGTTGCAGCAGATATTACTTTGCCAACACAATACATTTCCACCCAAAGTATAGCTGCTTGGAAAAAAGAAAATGTAAATCTGCACAAACGCTATGTGATGTTTGTGGTTGGAAAATAAATTGGATGATTTTTTTACTTGCGCACAAGCAATTCTTCTCTTCCCGGTCCGGTAGAAAGCATACTGATTGGCGTGTTCAGTTCTTTTGATAAAAAGTTCATGTAGTTGGTAAGCTGCGCAGGCAGTTCACTAAACTCTTTAAACGATTCCAAAGATTGCTGCCAACCTTCCACACTTTTGTAAACAGGAGTTATTTGCTTGCCAATCATATCAAAAGGAATTTCCTGCATCTGTTTACCATCAATTTCGTAAGCAGTGCAAACATCAATTTGTTCAAAGTTATTTAGCACATCAGCTTTGGTTATTGCAATTTGCGTAACACCGTTTATCATACAAGCATAGTGCATGGCAGGCAAATCGAACCAACCACATCTGCGCGGTCTGCCGGTGGTAGCACCAAATTCATTTCCTTGTGAACGAATTTTGTCGCCAACCGCATCGTGCAATTCGGTAGGAAACGGTCCGCCACCCACACGCGTGCAATACGCTTTTGCAATGCCTATAACTTCGCGTACTTTAGATGGAGCAATGCCCAATCCGTTGCAAGCAGCAGCAGTTACTGTGTTTGATGAAGTAACGAAAGGATAAGTGCCAAAATCTATATCGAGCATTGTTCCTTGTGCGCCTTCTGCCAATATTTTTTTATCGGAGCGCAATGCATTATTCAAATAATATTCTGCATCAATAAATTGCAAACTGCTTAGTTGTTCAATGCTTTCAAACCATTGCGCTTCAATTTCCTTTAAAGAAAAATCGAAGTTGTAAAGTGTAAGCAAATGCAAATGCTTATCGCGAATTTTTTCGTAGCGCTGGCGGAAATCTTTTTCAAGCATATCGCCAATGCGCAAACCGTTTCTTCCGGTTTTGTCCATGTAGGTTGGTCCAATGCCGCGCAAAGTAGAACCAATTTTTTCTGCACCTTTTGCAGCTTCAGAAGCGGCATCTAAAATTTTATGCGTAGGCAAAATTAAGTGCGCACGTTTCGATATCAATAAATGTTTTTTTACTTCAACTCCTTTAGCTTCTAATTGGTTTATTTCCTTAAGTAAAGTTGTTGGGTCTATTACCACGCCATTGCCAATCACGTTCATAATTCCGGGTTTCAAAATGCCGCTTGGAATAGTATGAAGTACCGTTTTTACCCCGTCAATCACTAAAGTGTGCCCTGCATTTGGTCCACCTTGAAAGCGGGCAATAATATCATACTTATCTGCTAAGTAATCTACAATTTTTCCTTTCCCTTCATCGCCCCATTGAAGTCCTAATAGAATGTCTGTGTACATTTTAAATATTACAAGTTGAAAGTTGCAATCGGCCATTATTCACTATTGCAGCACACAAAAACTCAACAACTTTATGGCGCAAATAGATAGAGAACAGCATAAAACAACGCATTTAATTAAATAAAAACAGCGCAGCAATTTACACTACCGCGCTGAAAAAGTTGCAAATATAAAATTTAAGCGCTTTTGAGAAAATCTAAACCCGAAGCTTCGCTTTCGTGCACATTAAAAATGTCTTTCAGCTTTGTCATCACTAAAAGCTTATTCATTTGCTCGGGCACATTGGTAAGCGTGAGTTCTCCTCCGGCATTACGTGTTTTGGTAAGTGCTGTAAGCAACATGCCAAGCCCTGTTGAATTGATAAATTTCAATTCAGCCAAGTTGAACAATACCTTGTTGTGGCCTGCTTCTAAATTGTTTCTTAATGTTTCCATAACAGGCTCGTTGGCATGTTCTCCCAATAAATTTCCATTCAAGTAAAACACTAATACGCCTTGTTTTTGTTCAGTTTTTATATCCATAATTTGTGCGGAATAAAGATTAAATTTTTCGCAATGAAAGTAGTTATTTGTTCAAGATTTGCAAGAGTAAGAAATTAACACACATCTTCTCCAAATAACTTAAGATGAATAGTATTTCATTCACTCTAAAAAAATATTTTCTCTATTTTTTTAAATACGCTTGCTATAGTGCGTAGAAAAATTACTTTTGCCGCCTCAAAAAAGGAAAGGTCATGTTTTGGACATTAGAATTAGCATCATATTTAGAAGACGCTCCTTGGCCCTCAACCAAAGATGAATTGATTGATTACGCCATTCGTTCGGGCGCTCCTGTGGAAGTGATTGAAAACTTGCAAGAGCTTGAAGATGATAGCGAAATGTATGAAGGAATTGAAGATATTTGGCCGGATTATCCAACTAAAGATGATTTCTTCTTTAACGAAGAAGAACACTAACATATTTACACGGAACTATTAAGTGTAAACACGAAGAAAGACTGCTCCTGTGGCGGTCTTTTTTGTTTCAGAAAAAAAGCATTGTGTTTAACCCAGATTCCGCAATAGATTCTTTGCTACGATAAAATACTACTTTACATCTGCTTTAACTGCTCAAAAACCATAATTCATTATGCTTTTATTGCATTTTTGCAGCTGTTTTGTATTATTTCATCTCGCTTAAATTTCTATTGCGGAATCTGGGTTTAAAATTGAGGAACAATTTCTCTTCAATAATTTACTCAAAAAAGCGATTGTTTTTTTGTACATTTTTATACAGCAGTAAAAAACGTTTTTACGTTTAAAAAAATTAGGTTTGTACCTCTCTATTATTAACCCTTTTCAAAAACAAAAAAATGAGCAACGCAACAAACGAAAAATTAAAAGCGCTACAGCTTACGGTTGAAAAACTGGATAAGGCTTATGGCAAAGGAACTGTAATGAAATTAGGCGACTCTAAAATAGCTGCGGCAGAAATAATTTCTACCGGCTCTATCGGTTTAGATATTGCCTTGGGAATTGGCGGCTTACCAAAAGGAAGAGTGGTTGAAATTTACGGGCCGGAAAGCTCAGGGAAAACCACTTTAGCTTTACAAGCAATTGCCAATGCACAAAAAAATGGCGGTATTGCTGCTTTTATTGATGCAGAACATGCTTTCGATAAATCTTATGCAGCCAAACTTGGAATAGACTGCGCCAACTTGTTGATTTCTCAACCCGATGATGGCGAACAAGCATTAGATATTGCAGAGCATTTAATTCGCTCCGGAGCAATAGATATTTGCGTAATTGACTCTGTGGCCGCATTGGTTCCACGTGGTGAATTAGAAGGCGAAATGGGCGAAAGCAAAATGGGTTTGCAAGCTCGCTTAATGAGCCAAGCCTTGAGAAAACTAACCGGAACAATTTCTAAAACCGGTTGTTGCTGTATTTTCATTAACCAGTTGCGCGATAAAATTGGTGTAATGTTTGGCAGCCCTGAAACCACTACTGGAGGAAACGCGCTTAAATTCTATTCTTCCGTGCGCTTAGATATTCGCAGAATTGGCGCTATTAAAGACAAAGAAGAAGTGATAGGAAACAGAACTAGAGTTAAAGTGGTGAAAAACAAATTAGCTCCGCCTTTCCGTTTAACCGAGTTTGATATTATGTATGGCACAGGAGTTTCAAAAAGTGGCGAAATTGTTGATATAGGAGTAGATTTGAATATTCTGCAAAAAAGTGGCTCTTGGTATAGCTACGAAGGCACAAAACTCGGCCAAGGACGCGATTCTGTAAAACAACTTTTAGAAGATAATCCCGAAATGATGGCAGAAATTGAAGCTAAAATAAAGGCTCAACATCTTGCAGGAATTGAAGTGGTGAAAACCGAACAAGGAGGAGAAGAATAGTTTTTAAAATAGATGGAAATTTTGCCGTAAAATACTCCCGATAGCTATCGGGATGATAGCCGTTTAGAACAATTTTATTGGTCTATTACGGATATCCTTTAAGATATTATTAGTTGGCTATTTGAACAATATCAACAGCGACAGAGCTTTGCTTCGCTATTGCAGCAATTGCTTAGATGTGCGATTGTTTCTGGGTTACGACTTGAATGAAGAGTTGCCTTGGCATTCCACTATATCAAGAACAAGGCAACTTTTGGGAGAAGAAGTATTTCTTGCTCTGTTTCGTAAAATACTTTCAAAATGTGTAGAAAAAGGCATGGTACGCGGCAAACGCCAAGCAGTGGACAGCGCCTACATTAAAGCCAATGCCAGTATGGATAGTTTGGTAGAAAAGGAAGTATTGGAAGATGCCTCCGCCTTTGTAAACGAACTGGAAGAAAACAGTGAGTTTAAGGTAACAACAGAAAGGAAAAAGTTGGTAGAGCGGCATC